>Ga0080013_1005116_pt1 | contig 12443 bp, 16 predicted proteins | sample ETNvirenome_6_85_FD_69236 | JGI IMG/M metagenome (GOLD analysis project Ga0080013, IMG submission 69236) | Marine viral communities from the Pacific Ocean - ETNP_6_85 (SPADES assembly) (version 2) | ecosystem: Environmental > Aquatic > Marine > Oceanic | place: Pacific Ocean | collected 2013-06-19 | reverse complement strand
TCACCAACCGAGCGTATGCGTATTAGATCGGATGGTGGCCTTAGATACTTCTGTAGTGATTCCTACGAAATCGCTTCAGCATTTGCTACCAATTCCACAAATCAAGCATGGAGAGTATTTACCGGAGCTACTGGTATTGATACAGGTACACTAAAAGCATATATTAGAGGTGACGGTGGTTATTATTTCTCAGGTAGTGACCACTCAGATAGAGACTCGAAAGAAAATATAGTAAATATAGGACCAGGATCTCTAAATCTAATCAAACAACTAACACCCTGTACTTACAATTTTAAAGTTTCAGAAGGCTATGAGGATAATCCAAAGACAGGTTTTATAGCACAAAATGTTGCTTCTGTTTTTGGTACTAGTAATGGTGTAGCAACAGGAACTGATGGACAAAACGATATGGGCGTAGATTACAAAGGAATAACAGCACATCTAACAGTAGCATTACAAGAAGCAATAGCTAAGATTGAAACACTAGAAGCAAAAGTAGCAGCTCTAGAAAGTTCTTGATATGTCAGCAATACAACCACTTTCAGCACAAATTACTGACAGGAATTTCCTGCAGGCCAATGGGTTCAGTTTTACTATAAACCGAGCTCCTACTGTTGGTTTTTATGGTAATGCAATTAATGTACCTGGTTTCACATTACCAGCTGCAATTCAACCAACATACCTCAAGATGATTCCAAGACCTGGTGATGTCATGGAGTTTAATGATTTGAGAATTAGATTTCTAGTTGATGCAGGACTTGAGAACTATATGGAGATCCAAAACTGGATGAGGGGTATTGGATTCCCAGAAAGTCTTCAAGAGATTTATGAGTGGGAAGATTCTAGTCCAGTCAAACATGAACAGAAAAACATTATCGAGTCATTGTACTCTGATGCAACATTAACAATTTTAAGTGGGATATTAAAACCAGTATTTAGTGTGAGGTTTAAAGATTGTTGGCCCCATAGTCTATCTGACCTTAATTTTGATTCACAACAATCTGATGTAGAATACTTGACAGCAGAAGTGGTTTTCAAGTATAGTGTATATGGAATAACTGACGCTGGTTGTTGCTAAATGATTGACCTCCCTACATTACAGGGGATGTGGGAAAAAGATTCTAAGATTGATATTGATAACCTTCACACGGAATCATTAAATATTCCTATTCTCCATGCCAAATACTATGATATCTACAACAACTTTATGTTGTTGAGAAAGAAGGCAGAACAACAAAAGAAAAATGTAAGACACGAAAGGTATGAATACTATTCGGGTAAAGCAGACCCGGATGTTTATATCGAGAACCCCTTTCCTAAGAAGATAAGAGATAAAGATACTATGAATAAGTATCTCGATGCGGATGAGAGATTGTCCAATTTATCGATGAAGATCGAGTATTATGATGTTATATTGAGATATATAGAAGAAATCTTGAAACAAATTACCAATAGGACTTATCAGATTAAAAATAGTATTGAATTTATGAGGTTTAATTCGGGATTAGGATAATGCAAGAGGATAGACCCTACGTAGAGATAGACCTAGACATTACTGATGTTTTCCTTCTCTATAACTCTGTCAAATTTCATTATGAGAAATGGCCAGGAGGTCATCCTGACGAACAAGTCAGACTTGGATATATGAAGGATTTTTTGTATAGAATCGTATTAGAAGATAAGTTTCAGAACAGGTAATAAATATGTGTAGGGAAACCTATATGTATGGCAGAGTTGATTATTGAAAAGGTAAATGAGGTGTATCTAAAGATCACTTCTGAACCTCATGTAGAATATGAATTGCGTGATCGATTTACTTTTGAAATCGAGAACAAGAAGTTTATGCCGCAGTATCGTAGCAGGCATTGGAATGGAGAAATTCATCTCTACAATATGAAGACAAAGCGTATCTACTGTGGTCTGTTAGACAAGGTAGTTGCGTTTGCAGAAAGTGCTGGTTACAGCTATAAGTTTTTAAATAATAAATTCTATGGACCACCCTTTGAAGTCAATGAACTGATTAGTAAAGGTGGTGTAAAGGATTACATGGAAGCTATTGCCCCTGGTATCAAACCTCGGGACTATCAGATTGATGGTGTCTATGATGCATTAAGATACAATCGTAAGTTATTGATATCCCCTACTGGGTCTGGTAAGTCTTTTATGATTTACTCGGTCGTGCGATATCATGTTGCTAAGGGTAGAAAGATTTTACTCGTTGTGCCAACTACCTCACTGGTTGAGCAAATGTATAAAGATTTTGAAGACTACTCCTGGAACCCTTCCGAACACTGCCATCGCATTTATGCTGGTAGAGATAGAACAAATACTAACGAAGTAACAATAACTACATGGCAAAGTATTTACGAATTAGATAGAAAGTTTTTTGAACCTTACGATGTCGTTATAGGGGATGAGGCACATTTATTTAAGAGCCGCAGCCTTATTGGTATCATGGATAAGTTACATCATGCCAAGTATAGATATGGCTTTACTGGAACATTAGACGGCTCACAGACCCATAAGTGGGTGTTAGAGGGATTGTTTGGACCTTCATACAAAGTTACTCAAACCAAGAAATTACAAGATGAGGGGCACTTAGCCACGCTTGATATTCAGTGTCTAGTTCTCAAGTACAAACCAAAGAAGTTTGATACTTATGAGGATGAGATACAGTTCCTTATTGGTCATGAGAAGAGGAACAATTTTATTACCAATCTGGTTACAGACCTCAAGGGCAATAGTCTAGTGTTGTACTCCAGAGTAGAAGCTCATGGTGCTATACTTTACGACTTAATAAATAAAAAGGTAAGTGAAAACCGGAAAGTATTCTTTATTCATGGTGGTGTGGATGCCGAGGATAGAGAACAAGTAAGGGAGATTACTGAACAAGAAACAGACGCTATCATCGTTGCATCTTACGGAACCTTCAGTACCGGTATTAATATTAAAAACCTTCATAACGTAATATTTGCCTCTCCATCAAAATCTAGAGTTAGAAACTTACAGAGCATTGGTAGAGTCCTACGTAAAGGCAAAGATAAGGTTAGTGCAAAACTTTATGATATTGCTGATGACCTTACCATTGGGTCAAGAAAAAACTATACATTAAATCATTTTATTGAACGTGTAAAAATTTATGTATCAGAACAATTTGATTATGATATTTTTACTATTGATATAAAAGACTAATAAAAGAGAAAATGAGACAAACTAAATTTGATAAGAAACATACTAGTCAGGAAAGAAAAAATATGAGTGACGCATATAAGGGTATTAGGATACCTAAAAGTGAAGTTATAAAGTTATGGTGGAAGAAACGTAAGGAGGAACAATTAAATGGGAATTGAAGATGACTTTTATGCAACAATCAAACTCAAGTGTGGTGATGAAATCTTTGCTAAGGTAGCAGCATCTGATGAAGATGATAGAACAATGCTTTTAATATCAAATCCTATACAAATACAACCTGTTAAAAATAGAGGTTTAATTACTGGTTATAAGTTTGAACCTTGGTTAAAGACTTCTCAAGAAGATTTGTTTGTAATTAATTTAGATGATGTTCTCACTATGTCTGAATCAGAGAACATAGAGATGATTACGAACTATCAGGATTATATTAGAAAATCGAATCAAGGTAACTTCCATAAACTAGATAGGAAGATGGGATACCTAGGAAATGTTAGAGACACCAAGGAGGTTCTGGAGAAACTTTATAAGTCTTCTTAAAGACCTTATAGTATCCTTATCTTCGGGGACAAGCCTAGTCTATACGATATTTGATACCTTGTCAACTATTGAATTTTGTGTTATAATAAAAACAACAAAAAATACCATTATGCCCAAACCCAGAAATGCTGAACACTATGTGAATAACAAAGAGTTCCTTAATGCTCTTGAGAATTATTTTGCACAAGTAGAAACAGCAAAACTTAATGATAAGCCTAAACCACAGATCCCTAGGTATATTGGTGAGTGTTTTTTGAAGATTGCAAACCACCTATCATATAAACCAAACTTTGTGAACTACATGTTCAAAGATGATATGATTTGTGATGGTATTGAAAACTGTGTAAGATACGTTCATAATTTTAGTCCAGAAAAGTCAAAGAATCCATTTGCATACTTTACCCAGATTATCTACTATGCATTCTTGAGGCGTATTTCTCAAGAGAAGAAGCAACTTGAAATTAAGAATAAGATCCTTGAGAGAACTGACTTTGATGAGGTGTTTGATGCAAATGATCTTGATATTGGTAATTTCTCAGAGTATAACTCAATTAAGGACGCAGTTCATCAAAAGCTGAGAGGTAATTAATACTTGGAGAAGTAGAATGCGCGTAGCCATAATTGCAGACACACATTTTGGCGCCAGGAAGGGTTCTAAACTTTTTCATGATTACTTTCGACAATTTTACGAAGATGTCTTCTTTCCTACTATAGAAAGAGAAGGTATCGATACTGTCATTCATATGGGCGATGTTTTTGACAGTAGAAAAGGTATTGAATTTAAATCACTGAAGTGGTCAAAGAAAGTTGTGTTTGATCCTCTTATAGAGAAGGGTATCACTATGCACCTTATGGTTGGTAACCATGATGCATACTATAAAAACACAAACACTATTAACGCTGTTGATCTTCTTCTGCAAGAATATGATAATGTTAAAATTTATTCTTCTCCCACAGAAGTATCTGTAGGTGGTCTCCCCATTTTATTCATTCCTTGGATCAATGAGGAAAACCAGAAAGAAACAAATAGTATCATCCAAAAGACAAAGTGTTCAGTTGCAATGGGACACCTTGAACTCAACGGATTCGTTGCAACTCCAGGTCACATCATGGAGCATGGCCATGATGCAAGAAGCTTCAATAAGTTTGCCAAAGTGTTTTCGGGCCATTACCACTCTAGATCCGACAATGGGACAGTTTATTATCTTGGCAATCCTTATGAAATGTTCTGGAATGATGCTGAAAGTGTTAGAGGCTTCCATATTTTTGATACTGAGTCCCTGGAACATATAGCAGTAAATAACCCATACAGATTGTTCTACAAAATCTTCTACGAGGATACTGACCATCAAACATTCAATACTACAGAGTATGAAAATAAGATTGTCAAACTCATCGTAAAGAAAAAGACTGACACTAAGAAGTTTGAGAAGTTTATTGATAAACTTTATACATCTGGTGTTGCTGACCTCAAGATTGTAGAGAATTTTCAGTTGATGGACACTGAAGATTTTGAGGCTGAAGAGTCGGAAGATACAATGTCTATCCTCAATAGATATATTGATGAGACGGAGACAGAGTTAAATAAAACAGTTATTCAGTCTCTGATTAAAGACATATATCAAGAGGCATGTGAGGTTGTCTGATGTATATCATCACAGTTTCGGGAAAGGAAAAGGAGGGAGCATACTCTGTTGTTGATGGCAACGGAGAACAGGTTCTATACATCTTCTGTGAAGAGGATGATGCCGAGAGATACGCACTACAACTGGAAGAACTTGACTATCCAGAGATGAATGTGTTAGAAGTAGAAGACGAGATAATGATCAAGACCTGTGAGATGCATGACCATAGGTATACTGTTATTACAACTGATGACATTGTGATTCCACCAGACAAAGATGATAATTTTTAAAAAGATTGCCTGGTGTAACTTCTTGAGTACCGGGAACCACATGACAACGGTTGACCTAGACAAGGAACAGACTACCCTGATCATCGGATCAAACGGTGCGGGTAAGTCTACAATTCTTGATGCCCTAACTTTTGTTCTGTATGGAAAAAGTTTTAGAAAAATCAATAAAAATCAACTGATTAACTCTACAAACGATAAAGGAACTGTTGTTGAAATTGAGTTCAGTGTAAATCATGTTAATTGGAAAGTTATAAGAGGAATCAAACCAAATACATTTCAGATCTATAGAGAAGATAGCTTATTAGATCAATTACATTCGGCCATCGATCAACAGAAGTGGTTGGAACAGAATGTATTGAAAATGAATTACAAATCATTTACACAAATCATTATATTAGGTAGTAGTTCCTTTGTACCCTTTATGCAACTCCCAGTAGCATCACGTAGGGAAGTTGTGGAGGATTTGTTGGATATAAAAATCTTCTCTTCCATGAATGATGTAATTAAGGGTAAGATTAGAAAGATTCGTGAAGAGGTAAAGACTCTAGAACTTAAGAAAGAGAGTCTAAAAGATAAAGTTGATATGCAAAAAGACTTTATTGATAAGAATGAGATGCAAAGTAAGGGTGATATCAGTGACAAATTAGATAAGATTGAAAAACTGAATACAAATGTTCAGACATGTTTTGATGATAGTGCAAAACAAGAAAATAAACTACTTGGTCTTAGAGAGCAACTACAGGATGTAGAGAATTCATCAGAAAGATTGAGAGAGTTTGGTAATATAAAAGGTAAATTGTCTCAACGTATACAAACTATTGTTAAAGAACATAAATTTTTTACCGAAAATACGGTTTGTCCTACCTGCGAACAGGATATTGAAGAATCCTTTCGATTAAATAGAATCAGTGACTCTCAAAATAAAGCAGAAGAATTGCGTGAAGGGTTTAACCAACTCCAATCCGCAATTGAAAAGGAAGAGTTGAGAGAATCACAATTTAAACAACTGTCCTCACAAATTTCAAACACACTTAATGGCATCTCTTCTTTCAATGTACAGATTACTGGTTTTCAACGACAGATCGGTGGACTTGAATCGGAAATTCAAACTATTACCAACCAGATCAAAAACAGAAATATTGAACATGAAAAGTTAGATACATTAAGAACCAGTCTAGATCAGACCTATGATGATCTGGTAAAGCGTAAAGATGATATTTCTTACCACGATTTCATCTATGGTCTTCTTAAGGATGGTGGCGTAAAGTCGAAGATCATCAAGAAGTATCTTCCATTGATTAACCAACAGGTTAATAAGTATCTACAGAAGATGGACTTCTATATTAATTTTAAACTGGATGAGGAGTTCAACGAAACTGTTGAGTCTCCTATCCATGAGGATTTCTCCTACGCATCTTTCAGTGAAGGAGAGAAGATGCGGATTGACCTGTCACTCCTATTCACCTGGAGGGAGATTGCTCGTGTCAAGAACTCTGTCAATACCAATCTTCTTATTATGGACGAGGTATTTGATAGTTCATTGGATGGTTTTGGTACTGATGAGTTCCTTAAAATTATTAGATATATAATAAAAGATGCTAATATCTTCGTTATTAGTCACAAGACTGGTATGGAGGACAAGTTTGAAGATGTTGTCAAATTTGAAAAGCATAAAGGATTCTCTAGAAAACTCTAATGACTAAGTATATAAAATTTATTGGTCTGATTAGTTTCTTCGTTCTTCTGGGTGGAGGAATTATTCACGGTCAGTTCCATTCATATAACAGTACTATCCCTCACGTTCATCCTGAGGCTGGTACTATTCATCTCCATTAATTACAGTTTTACAAATGTTAGTAAAGTAACACAAAGTTCCCTATATAATGTAGTGATATGGAGAACATTATGAAAGACCTTTTATCACGGAACGAACTAGCATCTTGGAAGTGGGATGAAAAAACCGCTACTGAGGAATCAACCGATAAAGTCACAGATTACTTCCAATGCATTTCGGATTGTGAGATTATAGATAGTACAGCAAGGAGGTTTTGCCGTCACATTCTTACAGATACTTAAGTAAATCCTACAAGGAGAAAACTGATTAAAGACCCTCCAATGCTTTCGCCTTGGGGGGTTTAGTTTCTATATAATGGACAGCTGACAAACTGGCTGACCCATCCCCCAAACCGTTCCCACGGGATGTATTATAGCTATATTGAGACCAGAATACCACATGATCAACTACCAGATCAAGTCACAACTCGCTAAGCTCCTTGCCACAGAGGACCTGGTAGTGGAGAACCGTGCAGTCGAAACCGCACAGTTTGATATAGAGAGACGTGTCCTGACACTTCCTATGTGGAAGTTGGCATCTAATGACGTATATAATATGCTTGTGGGTCACGAAGTTGGTCACGCTCTTTATACTCCTAATGACTGGACCTGGGAAGATCGTATTCCCAAACAGTTTGTTAATGTGGTTGAGGATGCACGGATTGAGAAACTGATGAAACGTCGGTATCCCGGTCTAGCAAAAGACTTCTACAAGGGTTATGAAGAACTTGCTGAAGATGACTTCTTTGATATTGAGGAAAGAGATGTTAGTAATATGAATCTGGCTGACCGTGCTAATCTTTACTTTAAGATTGGTAGGTTTGTTGATATTCCTGTTCATGATAAGAAGGAACAGGATATTCTCGATATGATGGGAGAGTCTGAAACTTTCAGTGATACCGTGATGGTTGCTGAGGCTCTTTACAAATATTGTAAAGATGAGCATGATAAAGAGAAGGTTGCTGATATTCCCGCTAGTAGTAATCAAACTGGTTCTGGTGAGGGTGAATCCCAACCCCAGTCTAATCAAGATGATGGTAATGAAGAGGGTTCGTCTATTGAGAGTGACTCCGACACTTCTGGTGGGTATTCTCAACATACTGATCCATCCAATTCATTGGAGGTTCAGACTGATAATGCCTTTGAACAGGGAGCTCAAGAGTTCAATGGTGATATCTCTAGAGGTAGTAGACTTTCTAATTATGTTGAAGTCCCTAGGATTAATATTCCCCAGATTGTTGTTACCAATAAGAAAATTCATGAGGAACTAGAAACTTCTTGGTACGAACAACAGAATCCTCAAGAATACTATTGTCCTTATAGTGAGAAGAAAAAACTCACTAAACCCAAAAACTTCGATAATGTTAACAATACTTACAATGAGTTTAAGAAGTCTGCTAGTAAAGAGGTTAACTATCTTGTAAAGGAGTTTGAGTGTAAGAAGTCTGCAGATTCATATTCACGTTCATTCACTTCTAAGACTGGGACTCTTGATTGTTCTAAACTTCATACCTACAAGTATAACGAAGATCTATTTAAGAAGGTCAATGTAATTCCTGAAGGTAAGAATCATGGTCTTATCTTTATCCTTGACTGGTCAGGTTCGATGGGTGACAGTCTACTCGACACCATCAAACAACTCTTTAATCTTGTTTGGTTTTGTGACAAAGTAAACATTCCATTTGATGTCTATACTTTCACTAATAGATACCTAAAGGATCAATGCAGATATGTTGATAAATGGGAAGACTCTGAAGTACAAGAATGTATTGAGAATCAGTTTATGATTTCTCCTGACTTCAGTCTCATGCACTTCCTTACGAGTGATGTGAACAAGAGAACTCTTGACAACCAACTGAAGAACATCTTTCGTGTGGCCTTTAGTATTACTCAGTGGAGTGACTTTAGTTTCCCTAGTCAATATTCACTATCGGGAACACCCCTCAACGAAGCCATTATTTGTCTCCATGAATTGATTCCTCAGTTTCAAAAGAGGAATAAGGTTCAGAAGGTTAATACAATTATTCTAACTGATGGTGAAGCAAATGTTCTCCCATTCTTCAAACTGAATAATTATTATGGTGACGATCGTATGGGAACATGTCGTGTCTATGCTGGTGACTTTGTTCGTAATCGTAAGACCGGACACACTTATCAGATTGGCCACGATTGTTGGAGGTTTACTGAGATTCTTTTGAAAAATCTCAAACAAACTTTTCCTGATGTTAATACCATCGGCATCCGTATCGCTAACAATAGCGACTTCAAAGGATTTGTCCGTCGTTACTCGGACACTATTACCGACGATGCTTACAAGAAGATTAAAAAGGAGAAGTTTGTTGCTCTGAAGTCCGCTGGATATACCTCATACTTTGGTATGTTGACCTCTGCACTTGGTAATGATACTGATTTTGATGTTGAGTCTGGTTCAACGAAGGCCCAGATTAAGTCTGCCTTTGTTAAGAATCTTAACTCTAAGTCTCTAAATAGAAAGGTATTGAGTCAGTTTGTGGATATTATTAGTTGACCACTTGAGAAACTGTCACAACGACCACCACGCAGGGGTGGTTTTGTCCTATAATATTGTTATTGAAACACACAACACACATGGCACTGTCCTTAGAATACATCACTTCTTCTCTCAGTAACTTGTATGGAACTGAGGTTGTTACTGCCGACATTCGTGCATGGTGCGTCATGAACGACACCACATATAATACCGTCACTCGTAAGCTGGAAGAATTTAAAGTCGGTCGTGGTAAGTGGAACTTTACTGTCCAAGACAAACTGGAACAAGACTATAAAGCACCAGCAGCTCTTCCTGTAATCGAACAAAACCTTATCCCTTCAAAAGATGATACCTTCGTCAAGTTTGGTAACTATGCGGATATTAAAAAGATTATTCAGTCCCGTTTATTCTATCCTGCGTTTATTACAGGTCTTTCTGGAAACGGTAAGACCTTCCTGGTTGAACAGGCCTGTGCAGCACTCAAACGGGAATTAATTCGTGTCAACATCACAATCGAAACCGACGAAGACGACCTTATTGGTGGGTTTCGCCTTATTGATGGTAATACTGTATGGCATAATGGGCCAGTTATTGAAGCATTGGAAAGGGGAGCTGTCCTCCTTTTAGATGAGGTTGATCTGGCTTCTAATAAGATTCTTTGTCTTCAGTCTATCCTTGAAGGTAAGGGTGTCTTCCTCAAAAAGATTGGTAAGTTTGTCCAGCCCAAGGACGGTTTTAATGTCATTGCTACCGCCAATACCAAAGGTAAGGGTTCAGAAGACGGTAGGTTCATTGGTACTAATGTTCTCAACGAAGCATTTCTTGAGCGTTTTTGTGTAACCTTTGAACAGTCTTATCCGAATTCTTCAACCGAGATTAAAATTCTTTCTTCAAGTTGTAGCGACCAAGAATTTTGTAAGCACTTGGTTGACTGGGCAGATATCATTCGTAAGACTTTTTATGATGGTGGTATCGATGAGATAATCTCCACCCGTCGTCTGGTTCATATCGTTCGTGCTTATTCTATCTTTAGTAACAAGGCCAAAGCACTTGAGGTTTGTATCAACCGATTTGATGAAGAAACCAAGTCTGCATTTATGGAGTTATATGACAAAGTAGATGTTGATTTCCAAATGGTTGACAAAGAGTCTACGACGGTGGTAAAATGAACTCATGGTCCCTATTGTATGATTATATGAATGAACTACCTAAAGAGGGGTATGAATATACCCCTCTTCCCCACAATGACGCAATTGATTTGAATATTAGTAATACGAGTGGTTTTTGGAGATATGAAGAGGATGTAATCCTCAAAGAAGTACGTGACTATCTGAGCGGCACGTACAGAGCACATTATGCAGGAGACGGTAAAACTCAGACACTTGACTTGATTAATAGTATTGGTGACGCAGAACCATTCTGTCGATCCACCGCTATCAAGTATCTCTCACGGTTTGGTAAGAAGGGCGGCAAGTCTAGACTTGACATTCTCAAAGCCATTCATTATTGTATTCTCCTGTACCACTTCTCTGGTATCACTAAGCAACCAAAGGGTGACTACGAAACATTTAACTGATTCTATAGGACTTGGTTTCCTTTTACAACACATCTCATCTACTTCAATATTATGAAATTATCAGACAGCACTGTATTACTTCTGAAGAACTTCTCTTCTATCAACCAATCTATCTTGTTCAAGGAAGGTCAGAAGCTCCGGAGTATTTCTGTCATGAAGAATATCTTGGTTGAAGCCAATGTGCCTGAAGAATTCCCTAAAGACTTTGGTATCTATGATCTGAACCAGTTCCTTAACGGTCTGTCCCTCCACTCTTCACCTGACCTTGATTTTCAGAATGATCAGTTCGTTGTGATTAAAGAAGGTCGTTCTCGATCCAAGTATTTCTTTGCAGACCCATCTGTAATTGTTGCACCACCTGAGAAAGAAATTACTCTTCCCTCTGAGGATGTATGCTTCCAACTGACCAGTCAGCAACTGGAGAAACTGAAGAAGGCTGCATCTGTATATCAACTTCCCGATATCTCCGTTATTGGTGATAATGGTGTAATCAAGTTGGTTGCTCGTGACAAGAAGAACGATACCTCTAATGATTTCTCTATTATTGTTGGCGATACTGACAATGAGTTTGTCTTCAACTTTAAAGAGGAGAATCTGAAGATTGTTCCTGGCAACTATGATGTGGTTGTATCAGAAAAACTTCTGTCTCGTTTCTCGAATCAGAATATTGACGTTACTTATTACATTGCTTTGGAGCCCGATTCTACTTTTGGATGATGTTCCTATGAGAATAAGTAGTTGTCTCTATCATAATACATATCATATAGGGGACTAAATCAATAGGGGGGGATTAATCCCTTTTTCATTTTAACATATTATAGGAGGATTCCTTAAGACCATGACTATTTTGGATAAAATTCGCAGTGCATTTATGATTACTG
>Ga0080013_1005115_pt1 | contig 12445 bp, 16 predicted proteins | sample ETNvirenome_6_85_FD_69236 | JGI IMG/M metagenome (GOLD analysis project Ga0080013, IMG submission 69236) | Marine viral communities from the Pacific Ocean - ETNP_6_85 (SPADES assembly) (version 2) | ecosystem: Environmental > Aquatic > Marine > Oceanic | place: Pacific Ocean | collected 2013-06-19 | reverse complement strand
GCTTTATACCACTTTACTGATGGTTGATTGACTATTGACTAGTGGTTGATTGATTGATGATTGATTGACGCTTTACCAATAATGGGGTCCTTTCCTTGCTTGTTTTGCTTTCCTCGATTAGATATACTCCACATAACCTTAACGATTTTATTTTTCATCCCAATATTTCACTCTTATTGGATTACAAGATGCTCCTTCTAAATCTTTTTCAGCACATACATCCTGCCCTAATTTCATCCACTCTTTTTCATCAGTTGGTGTGAATGATTTGTATTCTCTTTCATATACAGATCCAGTAGCATAACAACTATGCTCTGTTCCCCAGAAGTTAAATAAATCCTCCCAATCCTTAAATACCTCATCACACCATTCATCATCTCTATCTTCTGCTCTATACCTTTCAACCCACTCAAACTTTTCTTGCTCTGCCTCTGGAAGTTTATAATAAACATCCTCACTTATATACAATCTGGTGTAATCTTTACTCATCAGTTTCCCCTGATTGAAGCAACTATAATACCATCATTCTGTGAATATGTGAACTATAAAATCACAAAATCACACTTACTTCTTAAAACTAGTTTTTATTATCATGCTTCTTGCCTGCATACTTTCTGGACTGATGCTAGGGATACTCCTGTTAGTGCCACAATCTTTCTAAGGGAATTTCCTTCCTTTCTAAGTTTGATGATGTTGTCGGTTTTTATCTTTGGTAGTGAGGGTCGTCCTCCAAGATTTCCTCCTGTCTTGCGTCTGTATTCAATACTCTCCTGTGTCCTTTCCCGGATTAGTTCCCTTTCCACTTGGTTTAGTCCACTAAGCAGTCCAATTAGCAGTGGTGCCATCTTGCCTAGTGCTTTTGTGTTGATCAGGTTGTCTAGGGTTCTTACATGGATGCCTCTGGTTTGTAGGTCATGCAGTCGGTTTATGACCTCAACTTGGGTCCTGGCTAGTCGTGAGAGAGTAGTGACGCATAATTCATCTCCTTCCTCCAGGACCATTAGAACTGCCTGTAGTTGAGGTCTTTGGTCAGATGGGGTGCGACTACTGACCTTCTCATGGAAGACCTTCGTGCATCCTGCCTTCTTCAATTGGTCCACTTGATTACTGGTGGATTGATGGTTGGTTGAACAGCGGGCATAGCCGTAGGTGCGTGTCATGTATTTTTATGGGTGACTCTTTTTGAACTATAACGCAAACACCCTTTACGAACACCAATATCCATTCTTTTAGTAGCTGTTTTAGATGTGATGCCTACCTAAGGGTTTTCATACAGCACCTAATGCCTCTATCTACGGACTGGTGCCGTCTTTGGGTCATCTACCACCATCACTGCATTGCCTCCTACCCATATTTCCGTCAATACTCTTCCTAAGTGGTCTATACCTGCTTTTCTAGGATATTTCTGGTCTGGTTTTTCCTTAAATCCGATGCCTCCACCTGTTTTCCCTTTGGCATTACAGGTTTCTACGGCAATTAGTAGTGGGTCCTTCCGTTCGGTTTTTGGTTTTTGGCGGTTCCTTCTTAAGAACTGAGTATTTTTGAACTGAGTAGGAAGAACCTGACCCGACACCCCTGTCACTTCGTTCTGTTCTATTGATCCTGATCGTTCGGACCTAATGGGCATCGTCGGTTCAACGGACACCCTCTCCTTTGATTGTGGTGGTCGTAGAGCGGGTGCTTTGGGAGCACTGGCGCTTGGGTTCGTTTCTGACCATCCGTAGTTGGAGGCGATGCTTCTGGGTCTATGGGCATCCAGTTGCTCCTCATATTCGGGTATTGCATACCAGTAATCCCTCTTGTAGCGGTGTTTCCAGCGTTGGTTCCTCCTTAACTGGTTTGCCTCTGTTAGTTCCTTAAGTGCTCTGTGAATACTCCTTGTACTGACCTCCACCATGTATTCCCGTTCCAGTTGGTCTCTCAACTGATCTGCTGGTAGTCGAGTCCATGCAGTTCCTTCTTCATCTATTTGTCCTCCCTTGCCTCTCTTGGCGACATTGATCCAACCTCTTACTACTCCTAGACACAAACTTGCTAGTGGCGTTAGTTGGTTTCCCATTGCAGGATCGGCACCTCCATTTAGGTGTGTTGAGGGGTTGACCTCCTGTCCATTGATCCTTTAATGGTCCAGCGGTAGACGCATGGTCCGTTTTCGGATCAATCGGACCCCTTCATCGATTGCACTCGATGAGGGGGTTCGTCATATCTGGGGGGTATGTCGATCAGGTGGTTGACGATGTTTTATCGGATATTTGACGATTGTCGATAGGAGCATCGGTCAAGTGTGTTCAGGTGATCGTCGTTTTAATGTCTGGTCTCTGGTTAGTAAATCAATAGTCCAGCATCTATCAGTCCAGTTTCATTGGGTGCATAGGCATAAATTGGACCTTCCTCTTGTGTTTAAGTCATTCCAGTTTGGTTAGTCAGGCGTGATTTTGTGACCCTTTACAGGTGCTTTACGGGTCCACTGCCCTTACGACAACTGGTTTTATACCATAATCACTAAATCACAGGGCACTTGACTATTGCTTGTTGATTGACCCTTGATTGTTGGTTGACTCATCGGTAAAACGGGTTCATCCATTAATTCATCCTGTGTCACTACCTCCTTACGAACCTGATGGATCTTTGCCACCTCTTCCTGCTGAGGAGGTCACAGCAAAGGTGTTGGTTGAGCGTTATGGGGTATCTAAGCAGACCCTCTATACAAGGCTGGGGGCGATAGGAGTAACAGGAACCAAGAGGGGGAAGCAGGTCTTTTTTGAGCAGTCAGAGGTTTATCAACTGGACGCCGCCCACCATTTCTTGGGTAAGGGGTATGGGTTGAAGGACCTTAAGGACAACTGCGGTTCCTTTGATGCCGATGCCGTTGATGCGGGTAGTAGTCATGTTGATTCCATTCCTCATTCCGACAACAAGGTCCACGAACTGGTTATTGCACCTCAGCAAGAGCGTGTTGTGATGGCACTAACTGCTTCAATTCGGGAAGCATTGCAGTCCACCAACCCTCCTCCTCAGCGTGACCCTCTTCGGTCATATCGTCTCTTGCAGGAGGCTGCTGACCAGAATTATCAACTCACCAGTCAGTCCTTAAGGGAAATCCTTGAGGTTGCTCAGTCCACCATTAATTCTTGGTCTGCTGTGGTGTCCCGTAATGGGTTCACTCTTAAGCGTGTTGGTCCAGGTAAGTGGAGGGTTTATCAGCAGGAAGACGATCAGGACATGGCTGCTTGATTATTGGTTATCATATCGTCACTCCTCTTGCGACACCTAGATTCCTTATCGGTTGATTGACGATTGATTGATGATTGACTTCAGGGCATAAACCCACTCCCCTTCATCATCCGAATATTCCATGTAGCAAGATCCGTTCCTCCTTTGGCATCATCGGCAAAGACCTGTTCTAGTCGCCGTTTGTAGTTGCTCCTATGGGTTCGGTCATCGGTCTTCTCTTGCTCCATCTGGATCTTGCAGACATAGGCTCTTCCAAATCTTTCCCAGAAGAAGGTTCTGCCACCACAAGCACGAACCAGGAATCCTGTGAATTGACGAAGTGGTGTGTTGTATAACTCGTCGATTGTTCTGAGGTTGAACTGCTTTCTGACTTCCTTACTGCTTTCTTTAAACCAGTCATGCGTCAGTTCCTTCTCAAGGGCATTTCGCCAGAACACCTCTCTGTCAGCACGATCTTGCTTCCTTAAGGCACTGATGTTGGTGTTTTGTGGGGACCTTGCCTCTACCCCGTACTGTTCGCAGATCTTCTGCAGTGCTTCTTGTAATTGGGTTAGGGCATCAGGGTCTAGTGGTGCATCCTTCTCCTGATAGATGGTCATAACTGGTTCTTGATGGTCTTGACGGGTTATTTCTCCTGCAAGTGATGGGTGTCGGATGGTTCTTACATAGTTCTTGGCTGCACGGATGCTGGTTTTCTTGTTGATGCCTTTGGTCCTAGCTGCCGTGACTAATTCCTTTGGTTTAAGTCCGCACAGCACTTGGATGGTCGTGTAGGCATCAGGGAGGACCTTCTGGACATCCTTCAGTTCTGTTGGGTCTAGGGCACTAAGGACTTTGCCTATGACCTTCAGTTTGGAGAAGATCGGTGGGGTTATATCGGTATGCAGATCCCTGTATTCACGCAGGGTTTTGCCATCTAGTTGCATTGATGCCTTGTGGATTCCCTTTGATAGGGTCACCACCTGCTTTGTGGTTCCTGTGTAGGGATTTTTCTCTACCAGCACTAGAAAGTCCTGCAGTTTCATGTGGGTAGGATTGATACAGGAACTCTACTTAACAGCGTAGAGAAGTTGTAGATAGAAAGTCCATCTACAAACAGCATCCTACATCAACTATTCGTAGATTTGTCGTTGTATTCTTAAAGGGTAGTAAAGGTTCCGTCAAATGGAAACAACAAACAAAGTCAAGATCGTTGGTTTTAATGATCATCCGCTTACTGATTTAAATCAGTTTATGCAACCACCTATTACAACTATGGAAGAGTTTAATAGGGTTTTGTATTCCGAAGTAGGAGAGGATGGTGATTATTGGGATGAAACCTTTTCAGATGATTGGGATGATGATCTTGCACGACCTGATGATTTTCCAATAACATGCGTGCTTAGCGATACTGGAAAGAACCTCCATTATATGTTTCAGGTCACCTATAAAGTCAAGGCTGATTTTATTCAGTTAGTGTTTGTGGCAGATGACCCAGAGACGGCACCAGTTTTGAAGGGTCGTCCAATAATCTCTGAAGACAAGGGTGTTTCTGATCTTATATGCTTTGACTTCGATGATTTTATGAATAAAGTGAATAGGTAATGCCTGTCACCCACTAGTTTTACTCTCTTTTCTTTTTTCCTTACAGGATTCTTTTTTAGGATCCTGTTTTTTTATTCGCATTAATGCATCGCAGAGAAGTTGTAGATAGAAAGTCCTTCAAGGAACAGCATACTAATACAACCATTCGTAGAGAAGTCATCGTATTCTTAAAGGGTAGTCAAGGATCCGTCTAATGGAAGCAACAAATGCACTAGAAATCATCTCTGATCTTTTAGGTGAGATCAATAAGACTGTTTATCTAGGTGGTCTTAATCATAATCCTAAGTGGGATATGGAAATTACTGATGATTTAAAGCGTCTGGGGTCGGTAGTAGAAGTCATTTGTGATGAGGTGTGCTGATGCGTGTTTCTAACATTGATAATCAAATACCTCCTGCACTTTTAGTGAAATGTGCTTGTGAGGATAAAGTCTGTCCTAATAAAATCCTATGGATTAATAAGGATAGGTTGTATTCTCATAGCAGTGGTGATGATCCTGCAGTCGGTGTGGAAGTTCGTGGTCTTGTACCTATTGCTTACTTCTCACCTTCAGACCTTGTTTTTTTACAAGGTCATTTTCTTTCCTTTGGAGATTTTAGGTCACGATCAGATTAAGGTCCTACTCTTCAACTTTGTTATACCTGTGATTTTGTGATTTAGATTCTACTAGATCACACAATCACCTACCTTTTATGTTTCTACTTTTTTATTATGACTCTTTCAAAGACAATTAGATACAATCGGCAAATTTACGATACCGTTCTAACTGATACTCAATTAGATAAGTTTCGATCAGTCCTCATTCAGTGTCCAGCAACTTCTGGAATGGTTGATGAAATAATGAATGATCTATTAGAAGTGGAGGGTTGTTTTGAACTATATTATTTCGATGCTGGTGAGAATTTCCTTGATGCTTTACATGCTTATAAGTGTGATCATGCGTCTGTGATTATTCTTCCTCAGATCGTTAATAATACATATATCAACCATTGCCTATACTTCAGCATCTTTGAGGATTATATGCGGATGGTATTCGACGACGACTATGTTTTTGAGAACCTCAGTTTTAGGATAGACACTAAGGTATATGGTTAATAATACCTGTCACCAATTGCTTTTCTTCCACTTGATTGATGGTTGATTGATCGTTGGTTTTACTAGGTCTCATGCTCCTGATCTAACGCATCCTCCTGTTGTCGCATCAGTGCCACCATGTAGAAATGGATGATGTAGATCAGTTGCATGAGGACCATTACCTTTAAAGGACTCACCACCAGTTGTTGTGATCGTCCCATTGGACCTCATCTATATCGATCTTCTGGCTGCCTTTAAACCAGTCACCTAGTTCCGACTGCAGTGCCTTTCGATCCTTTCCTTTAAGTCGTCGCATCTGTTTGGTGGCATCATCCACTGCGTTGTCTATGACCATTTCTAAGCGTCGTCCTTCGATCCATTTCATTGATCAGTCCAGTTGATTGACGATTGATTGATGGTTGGTGGTTGCTTTATCGATCCTTATGGTTCCAGCAGGTCCAGGAGGTGTCCTTCCTCGTCCAATAGTCGTAGTCGTTGGTTCCTCTGCTTTGATCTCTGATAGGCAGATCTATATGCAGATGGTTGATGGTGCATTGTCTGGAGGTGCTGCCATCTGCCGAATTGATCTTGCCATTGGATTTCAACTCGTTGGGTCATTTTTCCCTCCGTTGTTGGTCTGGCTGGCTGTTATAGGGCTGTTGGCAGTATCTGTAAACCATTTACAAGTATCTGATTCATAAGTTCTGCTAAACCTTTCTTGGTTTTGTAAAAGTTCTGTGAATGTGTGATTTAAAGGGTGAAGTAGTAAATCACTAAATCACCCTTCTTTTGTATTTCTATTTGGTTTCGTTTTATGCGTTAGTTAGTACCAGTTCTATTAGTTCTTCCTTTCTCATATTATTTGTTCCTTTTATCCCTTGTAGCATCAGTCGTAGTTCATTGTTGGTCTTCTTTAATAGGGATATTCGTGGATCCTTATAAATTCCTTTATCCATAATTTCGTATAGGGTCTGGAATGCATCAATTACAAATAAAACTGCGACTATTAATAGGCAAACGACTTCATCGGTTTCTTTGTTCATGGTTTTTCCTCATAAATGGTTTATTGGATAGGAGGAGCAGAAGGTCTCAACCCCTTACCAACACTGATATTATACACTTGATTGATGGTTGATTGATGATTCGACTACCTATTGAAACCTTTTCAATCTCTCTTCTGCATTAGCAATCTCACTTAGGAATCTTTGTTTGTCTTCTTCTGTTATGTCTTCCATCAGAAGGAACTCTTGCCACTCCTTTTTCTTTCCTTCCCAATATTCCTTATGTTCATCATCCGTTAGTCGTGCATCTATATCCTTGAGGTTTTCTTCTGCATCAGCAATTGAGACGATTGCACTTTCCTTTTCATCCTCTGTCTCAGCAGTTTTGAGGAAATCTTCACTCTGTTCTTTTGTGTCTTCCCAGAACTCCTTTGATTCGTATAAGGATCTCTTGTTGGGTTCGTCAAATGGTTTGTTCATTGTTTGATCCAGATCAGTGTCGTTTCCCAATTTTTCTGCGTGTAGTGGAAGTCATAGTTCCTCAGGGTTGATACAGAGACAGCTATTGGTGCCAGCGTGTTGAAAGTGCGGTCCCAGAGCGTGAAACCTTCCTCTTCTGCGACCTTTGCCAGGATGAAATCCATAGAGACCATTCCGGTGTCAGACCGTCTTGAGGCATTCATTTTCATGATCACGGGGTGCAGAGTGCCTTCTTCTATTGGATTTACTGCTTTCTTCTGTCGTTTTAGTGCTTCTCCCATTGCATCTGTCCAGGCTTCTTCAGTGGGATCTGCCTTCATCTTCATCATCAGAGGGTAGAAAACCTTATCTTTGACTGATGAGGGTTTGATCAGGCGGTGGTATGCCTTGAATGCTTCCCGCATCTGCTCCACCCAGTGGTCCTGATCCAGGTTTGAAAGGTCCTCTGGTTCGTCCGTGTACTTATCCGGGCAATTGAGGTAGGGAGGATCCGTGATGATGCAGTCAAAGGTCTCCTGCTCGTCCTTCAGGGGTTGCATGGTGATGCCGTCCTCGTTGTAGAGGCTGTATTTGCCTTCAGGGAAGTGCTCATCTGCGACATCCCATACCCGATCCACATTTCTTGGGTTCAGGTCAAATCCAACCACTTCCATCCCTTTCCAAAGGGCTGCCATGACATTGGTTCCTTTACCCATGAAGTTGTCTAAAATTTTGGACTCAGGGTGTCTGACGAAATACTCCAGCAGGAACAGGCTGTGATCTACGAAACCTGAGTAGTTGGGGACCTCTCTGCCCGACACATCTCCTTTGATGATCCTGCAGTCGGTGTGTTTGGTCACCTGCCTGCAGATCCTTGCCAGTTGGTGGTCTTCCCTATCAAAGCGGGTTATTGCCATAGGCACTCCCCACTTCTCCTTGAGTTCCTGCACTAACTGGGATTTTTCCCGATCTGTATGAATTTCGATCTTGGCACTATCGATATGGAAGCGAAGTGCCTGCTTTGGATCCTTATTTGCTAGTTCACCGACTCGCTTTTGAACTTCTGGAGACTGTCTGCATAGGTTCAGCAGGTCGTTAAGGCTCTTCTTGGCATAGTCGGTTCCTCTTAATGCATTTCGGGTCTCTGGTATCAGTTCAGCAATCTGCCTTTTTGTCCTATACATCTTGTTTGTGAGACCTATGCGTAGTGCCAGGTCATCGGTTGTTATGGAGTCATCGTCCTCTGAGTATTGGTTAGATCCCCTTTCACACCTCTTACCTAGTGAAGTGATGATCCGTTCTCGTTCAAGTATGTGCTCACCAGTGGAGATGTAGCAGAGGTCGTTCCTGATTAAATTCTCGTCGCATTGTCTAAGGGTATTAAGCAGGTCATCTTCGTCAAAGACCTTTGCCTCTATGGTCTCCCATCCCAGTTGCTTGGCTGCTTCAAGTCGGTGAGCACCTGCGATCAGGACCAGTTCTTCGTCAACTGAGATGGGGTTTATTACGCCACATGCCTCATAAGAGGTCATTAGTTCCAGCACCTTGCCTTCATCTATTTGCCTCATGCGTTCCCCAACTCTTACTGCAGTAACTGGGATTTGCTTGAGCATCGGGGGTTTTATGCTGGTCCATGATGACTGGAAATAATGGTGCGGTCCAGTCCTAGATATTTTTCTGGTGTATTTTTTGTTCTTTGTATCAATTAAGCATACGTCTTGTGATTCTGTGAATAATCACGCAATCACTTTGGTTCTGATAAATGCATTCCATTTAGGTGTTCTTGTGGGTGTAGAGAAATTGGTGATAGAAAGTCCTTGATGAAACTGCATACTAAATCGACTTCTCCCTTGATATTGATGCTATGTTATATACATAACTGAATACTTCTTGCAGGTTTCCTCCTGCTCTCCATTTTAGTCAGACATTCGCCGCCTGACTGGTTAAGCAACCCCGATAGTTTCTGTTGCTTCTTCACTATTGTCCCCACTTGTTGAGGTTCGTGGTGAAGTAAACAAAGTCGAACCTTGACAAGTGAATAATATAAGGAGTTTATTCCTATGAATAGGAATATACGAAAGTGGTTCTATGACCATGATTTTATCTCTACCGCCACTGGTTCAATTTTTAATAATCCATTCTGGTTAGAGAAAGATGATGTTGTTATACCTTTTCCTGCACGGGACTCCGATGAGGTTAATAGGTGCATTGCTACTTATTATTCCCATACATTGCCTACTCTGGGTTTTTATAACCTAGCTGATGGTGATGAATTTACCCCCATTCATTTAGTTGGTGGTATTGCAGTTGAGGTAGATCAGCATTACATACGGGATTACATTAAATACATTCTCTCGTTTGTTCCAGGTGGAGATATGATCATAGATGTAATGACTCAGAGATATGATCGCTTTTTTAGTGGTCGCATTCTAAATTCATTGCGTCTTGAGTTTAATCGTAAACCACTTAAGGATAAGCGTAATTCTGCGTACCGTTTCTACAAGAATGGTGTTGTAGAAATCTCCACTAAGGATGGTTGTAAACTGATTCCTTATTCTGATATAGAAGGTGATTCATTCGTCTGGGCTAATCAGATTATAGATCGGGACTTCAATTCTAATCTAGTTGGAGAATACGATAAGGATGGGTTTGTATCCGACCTTACTGATGAACCTGGAAATCATTTCCATAAATGGTGTCAGAACCTATGTAAAGAACGAATTGAGGATGGTCAATGGGTTTATAGACCAAATAGGTTTAAAACCCTTGCATCTGGTTTCGGGTATTTACTTCATCAGAGGTGGAATGAATACAAGTGCGTGATCTTCATTGATGAGGATCTTGAAGAAGGGAAGGCAAATGGACGAACTGGTAAGTCAGTTGTCCTAGACGATGCACTTTCCTATGCATTAGATAGTGTGACTGTTGAGGCAAATGGAGTCAAACGGGATCAGAACAACAAGTTCCTTTTCCATATAGTGCATCCTTCTACTCAGTATATCTGTCTTGACGATGCCTGCTACGACTTTGACTTCTCCGCTTTATTCAGCAAGATTACTGGTCCTTTTCCATGTGAGAAGAAATACGGAGGAATATTCCAATTCTCCAAATATGATAAACCTAAAATGGGTTTATCTACAAACCATCCCATTATTGGTGATGGTCCTTCTTACGCAGATAGGCAACATATCGTAGAAGTTGGTGGTTTTTATCGTTTCCACAAAATGGAATTAAATAAAGATCCCATGTCCTTCCATGATGGTTGGCTGTTTGATGATGATTGGTCCCTTGTAAATTGGCAGGAGTTTGATGCTTTTTGCGTTAATGCACTGCTCTTTTATTTGAATGAGGGTCTTTTAGGTGGTCGTTCTAGTAGCAACTACCAATATAAGAAACTTGTTAATTCTGTTGGTTCTCCTGGTTTAGTTCAGACCATCCAGCGTTTTCTAGAAGAGAATGCTGGTAAGGAGACATATCAGAAGAAGGTTAAGGGCATGGAAGATCATCAGGTTGATCGTTGTTTAGATGAGTTCGTTAAAGACCATCTACCAAATGAGGATTACTCCCTCAATCAACTATCAACCGGGTTGCACCATGTTGCTAGTCACTTCGGTTATGGTATTAATCGTGGTAGCACGGATAAGAGAAAACAGAAGCGGTTTGGTCCTGATAAGAAGGGAACAGATCTGTATGTAATCTCTGATCCATCTCATCCGTTTGGGAATTCAACTAGTTCATCTGATGATAAATCTGATGTTGATCTAGAGGTTCTTGCTCTCTTTGAGGATCTAGATCCAGTAAAGAAGTGCGAACAGCAGATGAAGGAGATGTCTGAGAGTAATTCAGTTCTACTTCCTAAACCTGATCGTATGGCTGCGTCTGATTAGTCGTTTATCCCATTTATTCACTTACAGGGGGGCATTAGTTTGCTCCCCTACTTTTTTATATTATTCGCATTAATGCATCGCAGAGAAGTTGTAGATAGAAAGTCCTTCCAGGAACAGCATACTAATACAACCATTCGCAGAGAAGTCATCGTATTCTTAAAGGGTAGTCAAAGAGGTGTTCATGGATCATCCATCTATTCTTTATTCTCAGTTAAAAGAGCATGTGCAGAAGTTTGGATATAGTTCTCTGACTAAGGACGAACGCATGTTTATTCGTAGATATAATGATCGGCATAGTGTTCTTGGCACGCAGAAGGTTAAGGATCGCAAGAATAAGGTTCGTAAGCAGAAAGTTGTTAAGACCTTCATTGATCCATCTGTTGTGGATTGGAAGGCGCCTGCTATTGATACCACTTATAAGACCATAGATTCATTTCAGGCAGTCATGATGCTTCCTGATGTGTATGCCGTTTAATAGAACTATCCTTTGGTGTAGGTGGTTCTTGTTCTAATATCTCTTTTATTATCTTGGTGATTCTGTGATTTTGAATATACTAGATCACTAAATCACCTTTCTTTTGTTTTTTACCCTACAGGATTTTTTTTAGGATCCTGGATATTTTTTCATGCATTAGATATAGAACTCGATGGTGGTTTCACTTGTAGACTGTTTGGTTCCTTTTTTTTAATATACTGCCTCACGCACAAGTTTAGAGAGGATATTCCTCATCTAGGAAGTCATGTACTGCTTTATTACCGCCTTTATACCATATAAATTGTATAAGATCACGGATGCATTCTGGGACTGCATGGTTTCTTTCGTCGCAATATCTTGCATACATGAATATGTAACGTAATTCAAAAAGTTGATCACCTATATCTACTAAATTTTTCTTCAATTCTGTCTCTTCTTCAATTGCATCAACTATTTCTGATAGTTTGGTCAGATTGTCATAAAATAGGTCCTCATACTCTACTACTTCCTCTGGTTTTCTTGTGTTTTCCATATCCTTTAATCAATCAAATCTAATAGGGTCATCATTCTGCTTGTCCATTGTCTGAAGGTGAATTTGGTTCCTTTTTGGTGCAGTTCCCTCAACTTCTTGATGAAGTAGTCCAGGTTCTCCTCTGTTGCCTCTGCACTGCCCCCGTAATACCTACTAAGTGCTTCTTTGCCCTTATCGGTCACGACCTCTGCATCTCCTC
>Ga0080013_1005114_pt1 | contig 12447 bp, 23 predicted proteins | sample ETNvirenome_6_85_FD_69236 | JGI IMG/M metagenome (GOLD analysis project Ga0080013, IMG submission 69236) | Marine viral communities from the Pacific Ocean - ETNP_6_85 (SPADES assembly) (version 2) | ecosystem: Environmental > Aquatic > Marine > Oceanic | place: Pacific Ocean | collected 2013-06-19 | reverse complement strand
GTGATCAAACCATTTAGTGGTAAACCAGTAGTTTCAGAATGTTCTGCAACCATTGTGTCGCTATATCTAGAATGGATAGAAAGAGAGGTATTGAAAAATGAGATTGAAGAGACTGAAATATTTATTGAGAATGTCAGGTAATGCTGGAGAACGGATTTTATCTATTACTGCTATTGTTGCTGGTTTTATCATCGGCTTGTATGGATCAAGATTCCTCATAGATTTAATGTAAACAAACAATTCATATATAAAAGACAACCTTCTGACTCAAATCAGAAGGTTGTCTACTATGACGGGCAAAAGGTAGCGAGTTCCTAATGAATGGCGTAACGAAACGCCTGCCCGATAAAAAACACTGATGCCAGTCAAGGCATCAGTGTTTTGATTTATACGAAATGTTTATTGTTTTCCACTACCATATGTATAAAACATAAATAGTTACGGAAGGATGTTTTTCTATGATAATTGCTGGTGTAGACTATTCTTTGAGATCACCTTGTGTGTGTATCCATACTGATATCGAAAGAGAATCTTTTTCGTTTGATCAGTGTACATTCTATTATCTCACCGACACCAAGAAATATGCAAACTTTTTTATGAACAACATATTTGGTGAAAATTTTCAAGACTGGAATGAAGACTTTGAAAGATATAAGTCAATTGCAGATTGGGCAATTGATCGTCTTATGGGATGTGATCAAATTGCCATTGAGGGATATTCAATGGGCAGCAAAGGTAGAGTATTCCATATAGCAGAAAATACTGGTGTGCTGAAATATAAAATATATAATTTGGGAATACCCCTAGAAATTGTTCCCCCTACCACAGTGAAGAAATTTGCTACTGGTAAAGGTAATGCTGATAAAGGAATGATGCACAATTCATTTATGGCAGAAACACACCATAATTTGAGAAAAGAAATTACCCCAAACAAAACTTCAATAGGAAATCCTGTTTCGGATATTGTTGATTCGTATTATATTTGTAAGTTTTTGTATGAGAAAATCACAAAACCTTAGTGCTTATTCCACCCATTTTTGATTTTGATTTGACTCACTATGTTCTTTGTCATGGTACTTGTGAGTCGTGACGCAACTCCATCTTGTCCAAAGATTTCCTTACGCTCCTGAGAACTCAATCTGTCTTTCATTGCTTCGACTAGTTGTATTATTTCGTTCATTGCTTTCTCTCTTCGTTTCCCATTGAGAAGCATGTATGCAATCACTCCCATAGTTATCAAGAAACCACCAATCAAAACAATCAAACCGACTTGAGCAATTTCTTCCATGTAGTATTGGCTGGCAGTGGCAAAACCAACAGTGAGAACACCAACGGCAAGCAGCACTGCACCTAACCGACCATTTACCCAGAATGCTATAAAAGCACCTGCAACGAGCATTGCAAAACCGATAGTAAAGAATAATGTGATGTTTTCGTGAAGATTTTCTAATGCTTCTCGTCGGACTTCTCTATCAGATTGCTCATATTCTTTGACTAAATCTTCTAGGTCTTCGATTTGTCCGACAGCAGCAGCAACTCTTGCATTAGCAGATTCTAAATCTTCTAGTGCCTCATCCACTCTTACTTGTTCTTTTTGTGCATCATCTACAGATTCTTTGATTGATTCTGCTGAGTCTTCAATCGAATTCAGTGTAGGGTCTATATTATAATTGTGATCATCTGGGACAAGTGCGATGTCATCCAGAATTGAATTTGCTTGACTGTCTATATTTCCAAGATCATTACCAATTTCACCAGAAGCACTACCAATTTCTTCTGTTTGTTCTTTTTGTTCTCTGAGAGAATCTACTACTGTACTTGAAGTGTTTGCTGGTGAGTCTTGGTTTGTATCCCACTCATCAAACATCTCACATCCTGACCCTGCAACTAACAGAGCAGATAGTAACACTAACTTTTTCATAATTATCTCCAATAAACTATCGTCTAATCAAATAAGACATTTCTCCAGTTTTGTTGTTTTGCACGATGATTGAACTTGTTGGATTTTTATGAGCATAGTTTCGGATTTCTGCATTTTCTATCTTCTCCATGTCCATTTTCCTGTTCCATCGTTCATATCTGTTTCTTCCATATAAACATTTTGTGTATTCGTCTGAATCAACTTCAAAAACTTCACACCCTGCAAACTTTTTTCTTTTTCTGACTGGCGGTTCATCATCTAGACCCTTTACCACACTACCATCCCCTGCGATATTCAAAGGTGCTTCTTCGTTCATTCCGTCTAAAATATATTCCTTTAGTTCGTTCCAGTTTTTCATTGTCCTCTTCTCCTAGAAGGTATTGGTCGCCTTTTCTTTACAGTTTTATTTTTATTTCCGCCAGAAGATTGTTTTGGATGCACTTTGCCCGTCTGGGAAACATTACCAGAAGGCATTCTTTGTCGAGAAATATTCTTATTTTTCCCACAACTATTACACCCCATCAACCCTTACTCCACTTGGAAGATTTTTTGGTTGTGGTAGTTACGGGTTTTTGTACTTCTCTCTCAACCCAACGCCATCCCTTTCTTTTGCCTTCATGTACCCATTCTCCATTATGCGATTCTGCCCATCTTGTTCTGAATCCTCTAGATTTTCGTGGATCTCCGTTTGCCTTATCCCATAGTGTTGTCATGCATTACCTCCTTTAGTATTTCTTGTTTGTAATCAATTTCGTATTCTTGAATCATATATTGGTTGAACACCGTTTCAATAAGTTCTCTATCTACTCCTGCTTTTTCAACTTCTTCTTTGACAAGAAACAATGCTGTTGCCACTGAAGCCAATTTGCTTTTACCGAAGGGAAGTTTTTCAAGAAGTTTCTTTATGTTCCAAACTAACCGGGTAAATATGTTACTAGCCATCTTTTCTTCATGGGTTTTCAAGTCTTTCTGTTTCTTGAGATAGTTACCCTTTTCGTCAATAATTCCTAACTTGTATGCCTCTGTATTTTTGAAAGAAGTTGCAAGAAGTTTGACAAACTTGTATATAACAAATGCATTTACTAGTCTGTTCATTTTATATCTCTCTTAGTATCTTTACAATTCTAACATCTACTGGAATTTTTTCTAACTCTGCTTCTGGAATTTCGTCTGTTGTTTCTGGCAAATAATTCAAAAATAACAAAAAAGATTTGAGATAGGTGTGTAGGTAATCGTCTATTTTATGAAACAAAATTCTACATGTTGGTATGGGACCAAAGACATTTCCTAAAATGATAATATGATTCAATATCAACCTTTCTCTCAAAACTCCTTTCTTATGAAATTTACCCAACAATCTCTTGATATACTTTATTCTGTTTATGTCTTCGTCAAATTCTTCTATCCCGCCACACTGAGGATTATTATAGTGTTGCATTACATATATCAAAAAACTTTTCTCGTTGAGGGGAATTTGCTGCATAACATACATTGAAAAATAATTATTCCTCTTCGGTTGTTTCTGATGGTATGATTTGTGCCTTTATGGTGTATGATCCGCCTTCGGACATAGTAATTTCTGTTTTTAGAGAAAACTCCATTCCCGGAACTCCACTATCTCTGTAAAATCCCTGAGTCAATAGATCGTGTTCTGGTGTGGTTCCAAATGTTCCCCCATACCTCGTCACAGGAAATTCAAGACTTCCCTCCTGTACGGGGGTGTTTGGTGTCAGGGCGAAATCAATACCAGAAATATTCAATCTCGCTCGCAGATGATTCAATGCAGAACGGACATCAATAAAATCTCTCGACATAAAAGATTCGATAAAACTGTTGATTCTTGCCAGTTGTTCCGGTCGTTCAATATAAAATGAACCAGTGTCGCTCAATGCTGATCTGTTCAGGCTTCCCCACGCATTATAATCGTCTAGCAACGACTTTACTTCTTTGAATGTTTTCATATATTGTCTCCTTGTATATATTTATACAAGCCAATTATTGGCTAAGGCTTTTCAGTCATAAATTTTCAATTGTTGGTCTAATTGAACCTCAACATGAGTTCTTGATTCCTCAAAAACCTCTTTCATGTACTCAATATCAATATTTACCACTTTATTTTCACTACACCATTCTAACATCACATACCCTACTATTTCTCTCTTTTTTCTTATTGGTAGAGTGCTGAATGCAATAACATTACTGTTTTGTAGATATTGTTTAGAGTAGGATTCATCCATAGACTCGGTGAAATATAGGGTGGGGTCATCTCGTTTCAACAATGCGAGTTGTTCTAAGAACATAGTAACTAATAGATCTTTTTTGTGTTCTCCCTCTCCAGCAACCCCAATTCCTAGAGATTCGTGGGTAACACTAAATTTCTTCATTGATATCCCATCAATAAAGTTTCCTGTGTTGTGGAATTGTACTATTTGTGTTCTCGCACAATCAGTTTTTACACGAAGTTCGGTTAGGGTTTCGTGTAATCTGGTGTGAATATCCCACTGAAAACTCTTTGGATAAGACACATCCTTTTTTTCTGTTGTTCTTCTTCCTATATATTTTCGTTTCATGAACGGAACCAAAAAGGTAAATATACCTGCTGCTATCGCAGCAATTGTCATACCTATCTCCAGCCATGATCCTACGATGTCTATTTCAGCAGTTGCTATCATTTTTTCTTATTTTTCTTCTTTCTGGATGTGCCGTTTTTCTCTCCGGGAGTCTTTCGCATATAGGTCTGTAACAATTCATCCGTTCCTTCATCTCCCGCACCATGTTCTTCTTTTTTCAATCTACTTCGTAATGCAGCAATTCTGCTTCTTGATCTTTCTATATCTTGTTCTGCCCGTTTTCTATTTTCCCTCGCAGCATCTCTCGGTGTTTGGAGACTACTCAATGATTTTGTTGCATCAATTTTCTCTTTAGTCTTTGCAATCTTTGCTTTTATTGCATCTACTTCTTTCTTTGTTCGTTCTTTTGCTTTGGCAACAGCAGCACCCTTGAAGGTTGCCCGCGACTTTCTTTCCTCCTCCACAGAACCAGATGGTTGTCCCGGAGTCTTTTGACGCAATTTTTGAATGCGTTCTCTCTCTGCCGCTTTCACTTTAGGGAGTAATTTCTTTGCAATCTTTTTGACTGCTGCTGATTTCTTTTCTAGCCTCTTGTCTATTTGCGCCCTTGCAGTTATAGACAAAGTAGACCATTTTGCCCCACCGAGCATTTTCTTGCGGAGTAATCCCTTTGCCTGTTTTTCTGCCTTGGTTTTGATCTGTGCAGAAGTCTTCTTGAATTTTTCTTTTCTCTTCCTAACTCTTGCTCGCTTTTTTGCAGTTTTCCTAGCAATTCGTGCCATTTTTCTTCTGGTCTGCAATGATACAACACGCTCTTGAAGTTCTTCTACTTCTCTCACAAAATCTTCAAATTCGTTAGGGTCAAACCATTCTTCTAGCACAATAATCTCCTTTTACGCTCTATATGTATAAAGGGGCTCTATCTGAGTCCCTTCATAATAACAATTTCAATAGATTGTGTTCTATTATTGACGAGGAAGTTTAGTTTTGATCCAGTTCCATGTGGGAGTACCGAGTAACGCACCCGCAATAAATATTACGACTGTATAAAATACGGTTCCTAATGCACTGTTGAAAAAATCTACCATCTCATTCTCCTTCGATTTTGAGCCTTACCTTATAGCCCTTATGAGTTTTCCGTTTACCGCTGAGTACCTTATACATGTTTCCATCATCTAAACTATTTGCTTTACAATAGCGATGAATAGCATAATCAATTTCCTCTTCTTCTCCATCTGGTTTGGTTATGATGTATATTGTTTTAGGCGACTCTTCTTTGACTGGTTCTAATTCTTCTTTGACTAGTTCCAATTCTTCCTTGACTAGTTCCAATTCTTCCTTGACTGGTTCTTTTGCCGTATCTTCCCATACCCATTCTCTTCCATTTTTGATGAACTCTCCCCCATGTATGGAGAGAAATTTATCTCTCCAATAATCAGATCGTCCGTCATCGTTGATCTTAGTCCATGTCCGTGAATATTTTTTGTTCACGGTTTCTTTCTTTAGTTGTGCCACTATTGTTTCTCCATGATGTTGTTTTTGTGGTTCCAGAAGATAGAAGCGATTCGTTACTAATTTTAGATTTGGCTTGAACATTCTCACCATTTCCATATTCGAGAACTTTTACGCATCCTTTTCTATTACCACATTCTGTTTGAAGTTTCCTACTTTATCATTCACTGTTCTGTATTTGTGAATGTTTCACTTGAAACTCCATTCCTATGTATATTATCCTCTAGTTGCTTGAAGCAACTTTTCAATCTGTAGATCGCATTGCGTTACCCTCTGTGCGCCAGGCCAATACAGGTAATCTTTGGTTTTGTTTTTCTTGAGGTTGATCAATAATGGCAATACGGTTCTTTCCACTTCTTCCATTTTTGCGGCAAGTAGTTCGTCATACTGTACCTTTACAGCAGCAGTTCCCTCACAAGTTGAATTCATCTCCAAGACCAAATCTAACTTTTCTTTGATTGCCAGTATTTCTTCACTGGTGGTTTGGTCAGAACTGCCAAGTATGTTATTGAGTTCGTCTTCATCAACACTGGTGAAGCCAAAATCATAACTATCATCTAAATATTCTTCTGGGATTTCGTGAGCCATTATTTACTCCTGTGGTATATTATATATAATGTGATGAAACCACAAGGAGAATTGAATGGCTACCCTGGCTGATTCTAGTACTGGTTACAAAAACGGGTTTGAAAAATATGTCTCAAAAAATCCTCATTGGGACAAGAAAACCGAATACCAAGTAGCAAAGAAAATAAAAGACGAACCCTACTTTAGTCTCCAAGGAAAATTATTGGGGACTTTGAAGGATGGTGACAAATTGACCATTATGGAAAAAACCATCTATAATAAGAAAATGGTAACAGATACGAGAGTGCAGAGATACTTGAAGATCAAAATCAAAGCAAAACATGTTCCTTTATATTTCAAACTGAATAAAATCAGAAAACCTATTAGCCGTTCGGATGTTATGTCCAAGGAAAAGGATGCAATCCTGGCTGTCAACAGAGCATTGAAAAAGATAGGACACCCTATAACGGTGAGGGTCAAAAAGACAAACACTTCTGGGCATTTTGAATTCAAGAACATTATCAAATGTAAAGATGTGTTCGGTACGCCTAAAGCAGACTTTTCTCTGGTGGATAACAGAGGAAGAAGTCTGTGTTTTATATCGCACAAAGCCGAAGGGGGACCGGGTTCGTTTCAGCAGTATTCTGGTGTTACCGAAAAAGCAGGGCAAATTATCAACAAAAACAAAGAAGTACAAGAATTTTTACAAGAAGTGATACCCTTCCTAAAAAGAGACAGATTGATACATCCACTAATGAAGAAAATTCGTTCTAAAAAACTTATGAGTTATGCAATATATGGTCCTGATTATGGGAAATCATTCGGTAAAGAAAATTGTCATTTTATTGGTCAAGGGGATCCTATCTTTACCCAAGATAAAAGAAAAAAAGATATGTATTATCTCACATGGTCTGATGAATATAAGACAAACGGCGATACCCGTTTTCCTCTTGGGTATGAACCTCAACTTGCAGCAACATTCAGGACTGGAAGAACATTTGTGTTTGATAGAACCTCATATAGAGGCGCAAGAATTGGTATTGTACCAAAACGGTTTATCGAGAAAAGATCTGGGGTTGTGATGTTATAAAATTAGACTACAGAGGAAACTGATTCGTGATAGTTTTCTATAGTCTCTAGCAATTGCCTGGTGTAATCAACAGGATTTTTTTCAAATACCTGAACAGACCCATCCTCACAAGTTATCATAATAACAAAATTGTTGATCGGTATGTTTGTTCTTTCTTGCCATGCTATTGCATATGCGGTAGCCTGTTGAAAGTAGTTGTCTATGTACTGTTCTTTCTTGGGTTTTGTGCTTCCCTTGAAGTCAATAACAGACAACTTCCCGTTGTATTCCGCGATACAATCAGCACGACCAGCAAGCATTGTGGCATGACTCCACAGTGGCACTTCCAGTTCGTATATGTTGTCAATATTATCCAAAACTGGCTTTATATTCAAAAACAGTCTAGTTTCATTTACTGGTATATCATTCAAATTGATATCTTTGTTGTTTAGGTAATCTTCGATTATTTCGTGGAGAAGGGAGCCCCTCACAAGAACCCTTTTCGATTCTGTTGGGTTGTCTCTTCGCCACTTGGCAAAGAACTTCTTCTTCTCCCAGCCAGTAACAGTTGTGACACTAGGCAGTTTCCCCGCTGGGGAATCATATAGCCTCTTGCCATTCTCTTCTATAGCGGATAATTCTTCAATAGTCCATGATTTATCTGCATGGATAAAATTCTTCTGTTCCATCATGTATATTCTACCTCACAAATTTAGTTTGTCAATATTTTTCTGCGTATTGGTTGTTGACTTTATTTCGGATACTATCATCCATAAAATCCACATTCAGTGTATACCCACCCAATGAATCAATTTTCTTTACGCCAGGATTATGGCTAATATCACGGGCAAATTGACCCATTTCCCGTGCATTTTCAAATTTATATGAGTTTGAAAATGAAGGGTTATTTAGGGGATTGTTATGAACATCAAACATTTGTATCTACTCCTCTGTTATGTTTTAGCGTCACTATTATATATACATAGTATAATGTCTCAGGAGATTTTCAATGAAAGATAAGTATACCCAAGTATTCGCCCTATCAGCAAATGATCATAATGTCAGCGAGCATGATGCTGTTTTGATTGAATTTACCGCATCTGATGCTTCTGCTCAACTCTATACTTTTGACAAGAATATTCATTTCAATGTAAAAGGTAATCCAGATTTGGGGAAATCGAGTTATACTCCCGCCACTGGTCCAACTGTGACGATTCGTGGTGGCACATATGAATCCCAATACATTTTACCTGTTCAGGTGAAGGGTACTGGTACTCAAACTAATTGTGTTGTATATGGAATGAAGCGGTAATCATTGAGGACCAAATCTTCCTGCTGATCGGCTAGAAGCCTTGTCCAGACCATGATGATACCTATCGGGTGTCCCACTCTTCATCTTATCCATGAGTGTATTCCACTGACCCCCAGTTTTCTTGTTGGGGGTTAGTGTCATATCTGCACCCATTGTTGTTTTAGAGATACGCTGCCCTACCGTTTTCTTGTTACATTTTGGACAGGGTTCTTTTGTTGGTCGTTTTCTACTTTTCATTGGCAACAAAGAATCAAATTCGTGTTCACATTCCATACATTGATATTCATATATTGGCATTACTATCACATTGTCCTTTCCTTACAAAACTCAAAAAACTCATCACTATTCTTCCTTCTCTGAGATTCATCCCTTTTCGAATTGCATTCATCAACCCCTCTGTATCTTTCTTTGACATACCAGAAGGTAATCCACTCTTGAATGACCTTATATCTTTGTCTTGTGCAGCCACTCTCATTTTGGTGCCAGACATACCAACGACACCTTCCGCATCTGGATCTCGTTTACCAGCACTAACTACCCTAAAGGTGAATCCATATCCATCTGGACCAGTGTATTTCTTGAATCGTTTTCTAAATTCACTTACCCTATCACCACCAACAACAAAAACCACATCAGTATACCCTTCTTCACTCAACTTTTCAGCAACTTTGAATGGATTGAATAATTTCTTATCATTCATTATGTTAGCACCCCGAAACATCTTCTTCATATATTTGATTTTATCAGCATATGATAAAGGATTTCTCTTGGAATCATGAGATGGACTCACATATATTCTGTGTTCTGCTTTGTTCTTATTCGCAACACCAATGACCTTGTTGATCAATAATTGATGACCAGAGGTAGGGGGTTGAAATCTACCAAAGGTGAACACCATTTTCTTTTCTCTTCCTTCGTTCATCCCTTTACCCAATTCTTTGCTGCTGTGAAGTTCTGTCTGGAAAATTCTAATCTGTCCACCAGTTTTAGTGCTTTACTTGTTTTATCTATAGCCACAAATCCTTCTGGTTCTGTTACCCTATATCCGTTTTCGGTTCTGATGAATGTTCCAATAGACTTTACCTTTTGCAATTTTCGAATAATTTTCATTTTAGCAACAGTCATGTCAGAATGCAATGAAAAAACAGAATCTAATTTTTTAGAGTTTCTTGATAAGAACGATATGATTTCTTTTCTTTTTGACTCTTTTTTCTCTTTTCCCTTTTCTGATTTCAGTTTGCTTGTTTCTAATTTCAATTTGTCATCAACGGATTTTATGAATTCTTTCACAGTCATATTAGATATGCCCTGCCTCACATTCTTATTTTGATATATCTTGAGTTCATATATTATTTTTTCTTTTGAAGCAAGTTCATCAATGAAGGCTTTCGATTTACCGAACGAAGTTTTTATTTTGCTCAGTAATTTCTCTATATCTTCTGCCTCTCCCTTTTTGAAAGTGGCGTGTCCGTGTACATCTTTGAATGATGCATCCTGAAACCACACCGAATTGCTTTTTGAAAGGGAAGATATGTTTGGATTGAATGATGCTCTCATTTTACTCATCTCAGAACCACTGTACTTGGTATGCCACACCACACCAATTTTTGCTTTCTTGATTTTCTTTGCTATATCACTATCTGTATGCACTGCGTATGTTATGGTGTTTGGTCTGAATGTTATATACTTTTCATCATCAATAGTTTCGATTTTCTTATCATCCGTGAATAGGACATCTCCCTGTAGGATTCCCTTTATATTCAGACCCTTTAGGTGTTTGAGTGCTATTTTGAGTTTTTGGGCGAGTCCGGGGCTGCCTCCGTGATTCTTGTCTATGTCTGTATTGGTATAATTCACTTTGGGGTTTTTGTTGAATATACTCTTACTACCAACAAAGAATTTCTTTGTTTCTGGATGTACACCAGCAAACACTGCCGGTGATCCATCCCACTTGACTGTCACATTGACTCCACTCTTGCTATTTCCTTCTAACATTATTATCAAAGATTCCATAAAACGAATTGCGTCCAAAACGCCTTTTGAACCTTCATTGAAAATGGAATCTTCAAGGTGTTCCATGTGAAGATTCTTTGACTCGGTTAGAATAAATTGCTTGAATGATTTCATCTTCTTGGTATTCTTTGTTGTTGTGTCATCTGATTACTATATCGCTCTTCATCTATTAGTTCTAATGCACCCTTCTCTGGTTTATCAAACGGATTTCCGTGGTCCAAGTGAGAAAGTATTTCTGCTAGTCGCTTCTCAATCTCGTCCACCTTTGGTGCAAGAATATTCTGTGTTGCTTTGATGTCTGTCAAGTTTGCATCAATTCTTGAATCTATTGTCTGAACACCATTCCATAGTTGCAATGCTGCACCCATGAACACAGATGCTACTAACACTGTGACTGCGTTTGATACAATTTTATTCCAATCCAGTTTCATTTTCGATAAAATTCTCTATCATGCTCTTGTTGATTTTTTTGTCTTGATGATGTGCATTCCACAATGCAGCCACTTCTCTTGTGTTGGCTACGCCTATTCTGTTTAGTTTGAGTTTGCCTGTACTCATTGCTGTCATAACAGCCAGCAAGAATTTTAGTGGATCTTTGTTCTTTTTGACAAGACCCATGAGAATCTTATTCTTTTCATATGACTTTGGATATGGTGTATTCTCTTCAAGGTTGATGTGTTGTTTGAATGATTTCATGGTATCAAGTTTCATTTTCTTCTAGTGGTTTAAGACCGTTCTTTTTGCGTAACACATTCATCTGTTGAATGATCTTTTTCTGCTTTGGTGAACTCGGCATGACTTTCAATGATTTCAAAAACAACTTATTGTGTTCACGCTCATCGCTCTTGTCTTTCCATTGAGCGGCTTTCTCTGTGATGTGTTGTTTGAATGATATCATATATCACTCCAATACACTCTGTCCTTATCTTTTGCATTGATTCTCTTGGCGAGCAATTTCAATGTTCTGTTTTTGAGTGCAAAGTTTGTACCTACCGTGCGTGTATTCATAATAGTAACTTTCAAGTTACCAGATTGTGCCGGTCTTCTTGTCAATGAAGCACCTATATTAAAAAATTGAACGAATCCCTTTGCATAGTCACCAACATACTTCTCACCAGTCATCGCATAGATAACAGGTTCATGAATTGCATCATATGAATCCCACATCCACATTTTACCTTTGGAATCTACAACGAATCGGAGTTCTTTGATTTTAGACTTGTTTAGTGCTGTCGTGATTTCTTTTTCCGAAGGATTTTCAAAACCACGAAAGTCACTCCACTCTGCACCTTTGTATGGAAAGGCTGAGGATAGTTTCGCTGGCTTCTCTGTGATGTATTGCAAGAATGATTTCATTTTTTTGTTGGCCATTTATCGAAAGATTTGTCCCAAGGTCCATGATGTCCATACCCACCAAATTGATTTCGTGTTGCCTGTGTCGGGGTATACTTTACCGTATTTTTCACCTTGAATGTTTTATAGA
>Ga0080013_1005113_pt1 | contig 12447 bp, 11 predicted proteins | sample ETNvirenome_6_85_FD_69236 | JGI IMG/M metagenome (GOLD analysis project Ga0080013, IMG submission 69236) | Marine viral communities from the Pacific Ocean - ETNP_6_85 (SPADES assembly) (version 2) | ecosystem: Environmental > Aquatic > Marine > Oceanic | place: Pacific Ocean | collected 2013-06-19 | reverse complement strand
CCTGTTTTAAATCAGGAATACCAGATAGCTACGATTGTCAACGCCAACAGTTACACCGTTGAGGCTAAGGACACAGATGGCGATACAGTTACCGCAAACAGTAGTGACAGTGGTAATGGTGGTTCCAGTGTAGTTGGCGCTTATCAGATTAATGTAGGTTTGGATGATTATGTTTCTGGTTCTGGTTGGGGAGCTAACCCATGGAGTGATGGAACTTGGGGTGTTACATCTGCAATTTCGGAAACAAGCCAATTAAGAATTTGGACACATGACAATTTTGGTGAAGATTTAGTTATAAATCCGAGAGCTGGAGGAATTTATTATTGGGACAAAACTAATGGTATAACAACAAGAGCTGTCGCTTTTTCGAGCCTAACAGGAGCAAATTTAACCCCAACAAAATCGTTACAGATTTTAGTAAGCGATATTGATCGTCATATTATTTGTTTGGGAGCTGATCCATTAAATTCAGGAGGAACTGCCAGAACAGGTGCTATTGACCCAATGTTTGTTTGTTGGTGTGACCAAGAAAACGCTGCTGAATGGGAGCCAAAAACAAACAATACAGCAGGCTCTTTAAGGCTTTCAGCAGGATCTTTGATTATAGGTGGAATTAGAGCCAGACAAGAAACATTGATTTGGACAGATACATCTCTTTATTCTATGACTTTTGTTGGATCTCCTTATGTGTTCAGCATCAATTTAGTCAACGAAGGCGTTGGTCTTATAGGACCAAAAGCAGCAATAAACGCTCCAAGCGGTGTTTTCTGGATGGATATGAAAGGGTTTTATTTTTACAATGGATCCATTTCACCGCTTGCATCTTTGGTGCATGATTATGTATTTAGCGACTTAAATTTTTCCCAAGCCTATAAAGTATTTGGGTTTTTAAACAAGGCTTTTGATGAAGTTGGATGGTTTTATCCATCAAGCAGCTCAACTGAAATAGATCGATATGTTGTGTACAACTATGTTGAGCAAACTTGGGCAATAGGAAAATTAGTAAGATATGCGTGGCTTGATGAAGGCATAGAAGATTATCCGAGAGCGACTGGCACAGACACCAGTAATTATATTTATAAACATGAAACAGGAAATGATGCAGATGGATCGCCAATGGATGATGTATATATCGAATCTAGCGTCATGGACATAGGAGAAGGAGATTATTTTAGTTTTGTTAGGCGCATTATTCCAGATATTAGGTTTACAGGGTCTAATTCAAGCGCAGTTATGAATGTTCTTTTAAAGAAAAAAGACTGGAACGCGGAAAGTTTGACAACTTCTTCAACCACATCAGTGACATCTTCGACCAATAAAATAAACACCAGAGCGAGAGGAAGGCAAATAGCTATAAGGTTTGAATCAGATGATGACAATACAGCAGGTTTGCGTGAAGGCTTGGGATTTCGTGTGGGGGCTACAAGGATGGAAATCAGACCAGATGGTAAAAGATAATGGCAAAATTGCTGGAAACAAGATTACCAACAGCTATTGATGAAGTTGATCCACAGACTTTTAACAGGATGGGGCGCATTTTAGAGCTTAATTTAGGCACTTTTGATCCCACTTCCACTCCACAATACACAGATACAGAGCAAGATCAGAACCAATTTAACGCTGGAGATGTCGTTTGGAACACCAGTTCTGGTAGTTTGGAGCTCTATGATGGAAGTAAATGGCATGAAATATATGCGCCATCCAGAAGTGGAGTGAGCGCAACTGGCTCTATCGGAACGGTAACAATAGCAACGAATGGAGCAACAACGATAGAGCTTTAAAGTAATTTTATGATAATATCTATAATAAGATGGCAGAGGCAACACTAACCCTTCCAAGTTCATTGGACAATGGAATCATGGGGTCAATCCCCACTGATTCTGGTTCTGGTATCCTAAATCTGCCAGAAGCAACCGATAAGTTGGCTAAAATGGGCAGAAAAGGTGATGTTTACATTGCCCATCTGTCAGAAGGTGAAACTATAGTCCCCTTGGGAGTGTTTGACAAGAACCCAGAAGCCAAAGAATTATTGTTTAAATCCATAAGGGAGCTTGGTTTCGAGCCAGAACAATTTATTGTTGGCAACGAGCTCAACTCTATCAATCCTGAAACTGGCTTGCCTGAATTTGGCATTGGTAGTTTTATTAAGCGTCTAGTTAAAAAAGCAGCACCGATTGTCGGCACAGTTGTCGGTTATATGTATGGTGGTCCGAAGGGCGCAGCCATCGGAAGAACTCTTGGTGGTAAGGTTAAAGGAGAATCATGGGGTGATGCTTTACGAAGAGGTATTACCACAGGTGGCATGATTTATGGCTCCAATGCTGTTTTTGGATCAAATCCAATTCAATGGGGAGTAGATAAATGGGGAGCATCTGCATTACCAGGCGCTTCATGGGCTGCGTCAGCTCCATATATGACACAAATGGCTGAAGCTAACGCTCTCGCTGGAGCTGGAGCTGGGGCTGGAGGCGCTACAATACAAAGCGGAACAACAGATCCGATCATTGGCACAGTAGGTAGTAGTAGTGGCATTCCAGCGACAACAGTGGCATCAGAAGTAGCAACAAAAACACCATTTTGGAAAAGCATGTTTATGGAAGAAGGAAAATTCTCCCCATGGAGAACCCTTGGAACTGTAGGCATGGGGGGAGCTCTTTTGGGTGGCATGGCTCAAGAAGATACAGGACAAGGAGAAATGGAGCCTACAAAATACCAAAGTTATTTAGAAGCTGTTGCTAATGCGGAAGCCAGAGGCTTACAATATGGAGACTTGGGCTACCCGACACCAGAACAATTTGGCGTTTATAAGCCACCAGCACATGAGCTGATGGGCGGATTGTTTGGTCCAAGTGTAGCCAACAAAGATTACTATGATTATGCTAATTATTGGAAGAATGCTCCGTCTGCCACCTTGTTTTCTGAGCTCAAAGGAACTAATGAAGGTGGTTATATTGAAGGAGCAGGAACAGAGAAAAGCGACAGCATTCCAGCGCTTTTAAGCGATGGAGAGTTTGTTTTTACCGCAGAAGCGGTAAGAGGAGCTGGAAATGGAGACAGGAGACAGGGAGCACAAAAGATGTATAATATGATGAGACAATTTGAACAGGTAGCTTGATATGGCAGAAACCACCACACAAATAGTAAAACAAGGCGTTTCCGAAGCCATTGAGCCATATCAAAGGCGACTCTTAGAGAGCGCTTGGCTTAGAGCTGGAGTCCCACTGTACGCTGGGATTACCCCTACTGGACTTCCACCACAAATACAAATAGCTGGTTTAAGCCCGATGCAACAGGAAATGCTTGCTTATGGCAGGTCTGGCATCGGTGGCTGGCGACCTTACATGCAGGGAGCTGGAAGAGGATTATCCCAAGCACAAAGGATGACTCAACCACAATTGGACATGATACAATCTGGCAGAGGATTTTTGGGTCGCGGTGGCAGGCAACTTGGCGGGGCTGGTCAATATGTTGGACAAATGGGAGGCGCTTTAGGTAGATCCTTTGGAATGCCTGGGCGAACAGCAAGAAGTTATCTGGCTGAATCTACAGGTCGTTTTGATCCAAGATCGACACAAGCATACATGAATCCCTATACACAAAATGTTGTCAACCAAACCTTGGGAATGATGGAAGAACAAGGAGATGTGCAACGTAGAAGGCTTAGGGATGAAGCGTTAAGGTCTGGTGCTTTTGGTGGCTCCAGAGCTGGTATTGCCAGAGCAAAACTGGAAGGCGAGCTACAAGAAGCAAAAGCCAGAGCGATTGCACCTATGTATCAACAAGGCTACTCACAATCATTACAGGCTGCGATGCAAGAACAAGCCAGAAGAATGGGCGCTCTTTCAGGAGCAGCGGGACAGGAAGCACAGCTCGGAACCGCAGCGACTGGCACTTTGGGACAACAAGCTCAATTAATGGCTGGATTAGGCGGTGCTTATGGAGATTTGGCAACAAGATATGGCGGTTTGGCACAACAACAAAGAGGCGCTCAAGCTGGAACTGCGTCTTTAGCACAACAATTGGCACAGTTAGGACAAGCCAGACAAGGCATGTATGGTCAAGATATTGGTCTTATGAGCCAAATGGGAGGTCTTGAGCAACGACAAATGCAAGCTGTATTGGATGCACAGAGAGCCATGGCACAGGAAGCAGCGGGTGAACCCTTTAAAAGACCACAATATTTTGGTGATATTTTAGCGGGTGTTCCAAGCGGTCAGACCAGCATGGCAACAACGACCCAGCCGAGTGCAAATCCATTTGCCCAAGGATTGGGAGCAATCATCAGTGCTGGTGCGGTTATGAACCCATGGGCACAAAACAAACAGAATCCTCTTGGCTTTGGCAGTGGTTACGCTTTTTAACAAACAATGGCGATCAGTAGATCAATATTAAACCGACCCATGATGCGACGAGCACCGCGCAGGAATGCTAGTGGTGTAGGCATTACCAGTGGGTTACTCCCTGTCAGGAGACAGTTTGGATCTCCGCCTATGGGTGAAATTGACATGGGCATCCACATGCAACCACAAGGAATGATGCAACCACAGGGACCGATGAACATGGGCGCACCAGGCGGTCTTAATGCCAGCTTTACATCAATGATGGATCCAAGCGGTGGTGGCGTTCCAAACATGGGTGGTACATCAATAATGCCTCAAGGAACAGATATTAGTCAAATGGGACTTGATGTTGGTGGACAACAGCAAGCGCAAGCGCAAGAGCAAGTAGAACAGGATGATTTGGCAAAGAATGTTGATTTAACACTAACAGAGATAATAGATCTTCTTGAGACATACAGAGAAACAGGAAATTTTAGTGGTATGTTGAAACTTGTTGGGAATCTTCCCCCTGAAGTTATTAAGTTAATTTCTAGTGTAACTTCTGAAGAAGATGATTTTGCGACAAAAGTGCAAAAAGAAAAGGATGTTTTGGCACAGGTGCTGGGCGTTGATGACGATGAAGGTAAAATGCAACCCGAAATGGCTGACTTCCTGATGGCTCTCGGAGCCAGTCTGATGTCTAACAAGTCTGGTTCTGGAATGTCTGGAGCGTTTTCTGCGATTGGCGAAGCTGGAATGAAAGCATTGCCAACACTCACTGCTGGTAGGAAAGAGAAAGAAGCCCTTGAAAAACAAATTGCATTATCTGCCTATGGCACTGTGTCAGCCAGAGAAGCAGCGGAAGCTAAATTTCAAAGAGAAAAAGAGTTGAAAAAACTTGATGTGGAAATTAAATCTTGGGTTAATCCTGCTGGAGAAATAATTGCAGTAAATGAGAGCGTGGCAAATACAGCAGAAGGAAGTTCAATATTAGGATATTTACAAGCTGGCGAACAAGGATATGTTCCAAAAAGTGGTTCTGGAGTGAATATTGATATGAGCCAAGGAACAGGTAAAGCTATATTCGACTATTATTTGACTGGCGTTACAGAAAACAGGACAGCATTAAAAGCTGGAAAAGAAGTTTATGATAAATTAGAAATTATGGATAGGATTTTATCTTCAGACATACGAACAGGTCCATTAGAAGAAAGTTTGATGCCTATAAGACAATGGATGAGAAATGCAGGATGGTTGACAGAAGAAGAGAAAACCGATTTAGCAGAGCAGGAAATATTTAAAGCAGCGAGTTCCTATGTTGTGCCAAGAATGAGGGCGGTTGGGTCTGGTGCGACATCTGACTTTGAAGCAACACTCTATCAAAGCGCTATTGCCAATATGGGATATGGTCCAGAAACCAACCGATTTATTATAAAAACCCACATGGTTATCTATGAAAAAGCAGAGAAAATATTAGATATGCAAGAAGATTATTTGTTTGAACATGAAGACCTTCGAGGATTTAATGAATGGCTTGAGGAAGAAATTACTGTTGATGGGGTCACAAAATCCAGAGAATTACATGAAGCTCCATTGTTTGAAGTGTTTACCATGAAAGAAGTTAAAGATGGAAAAACAGATTTTGATATAGCTGTCGAGAAAGGAAAAATCAAGAAAGGCGATCTCTACTTGGATGAGAAGCTTAACAGGCTTGAGATATATGGTTATGAAAAAGACACTTATAAGTTTGGTGAATAAATAAATGGCTAAAGCAAAAAAATTACCCGAAAACCTTGTCGTTGGACAATCCTACAATTTTTCGGAAGGAGATCTGACTGGGGACTATATTTACAAAGGCGGTGATCCTAAAGCCAAAGACAGTTGGGTGGATGCCGATACATGGGCTGCCACTGGTACAAAAATAAAAGCCAAGATAACAGGAGAAGGTCGATACGACCCTGAGATCAAAGAATTTTCAGTGAGCCCTGAAGCTGGAGGAAGTGTTGCAGATATTTTTAGAGGCGAAGCTGGAAAAGGTGAGATGGGTTTTGCTGGGCAACTTGGTCTTTTAGGAGCGCACTCAGATGAAGTTGCGATGAATGTTATCAAGAGCCAGATCCCAGATGCACAATTCAGGAAAGACGAACATGGAAATCTTTTGGCTATTGTGGAAAGCGGAGAATATTACATTAACAGACCAGGCTTTAGTGCACAAGATGCTACAAAAGCTGCATTTACTGTATTAAGTTTTATCGGGATTGGAAAGATACCTAGACCGAGCAGGGCGACAGGAGCTTGGAAAGCTACTTACCCTTTTAAATTGGGCGCACCTGGTGTTGGCTTGGGTGGAAATGTTTTAAGATCTTCAGGAGCAGGAGCTGGAACAAGCATGATTGAAGATGTTGCTACTGAAATTGGTGGCGGAGAACAACGATCTACACTTGGAGGACCGCTTGGCATAGATCTAATAGAAGCAGCAAAAACAGGCGCTCTGACTGGTGGATTCCAGTTAGGTGCGGATGTTCTTCTCGCTGCCATTCCAAGTTTAGCTTCTGCGTTAAAAAGCACACAGATTAAACTTGGCGCAACCGATGATTCTATTTTTTCTTCAACAGGAACGCTTACCGCAAACGGAGAATCAGTTTTAAAACAATTGGGCGTTGAGTGGAAACAAATGACACAGGAGTTTAAAGAAAGGCTGAGAAATGAATTTATAAAAGCAACTCCAGCATCTCCAGAAGAGGCAGTTCTCTATACTGAAGCCCAAACTTTGCCTGTATCTGTTCCATTGACAAGAGGAATGCTCTCAAAAGATCGTGAAGCCCAGCTTTTGGAAGATGTGGCTTCCAAAGGAGTTCATGGAAGAGAAGCCAAAGAACTTGTGGAAGACGCGATGAAAGCAGCCGAAAAAGCCTTGCAAGCAAATGTTCCAGCAATACAAGGAATTATAACAAAAGGAGCTCCTGCAATTGCCAGAGGCGAAGGGGCGACTATGGCACAAGCGGAAGCATCTGTCCTACAACAAGCAGAAAAAATAGCTGCCGATAACGCCTACGACGCTGCAAGAGCTTTATCTGAAAGCACTGGAGCAACTGTTCCATCCAATTTTTTTACAGGATTTGGTGATTATGTGATGGGCGTTGTCACAAAAAGCCACGCTTTGGATGACCCAATATTGCAACCATTAATTGGTTTTTTAAATAAACTTAAAGCCTACGAAACAAAAGAAGGCGGTGTCGCAATCAGGGAGTTGTTTGATTTGAGAAAACAGCTCAACACAAAAATGGCTGGCGGAAAAGGCAACGAACTTTCTGTTGCTCTCAAACCTGTAATCAACGCGCTTGACAAGAAAGTTGATGATTTAATAGAAGCGTCTTTATCAGCTGGTGATGATGTGGTTATCCAAACTTGGAGAGATGCAATAAAGGGATATAGCACCTACATGAAAAGGTGGAGACAAAAAGATCTGCTGGACAAAATTACTAAAACAAAACTTAATGAAAATGGTGAAGTTGTTTTGGATGTGGCTCCAGAAGGTGTCGCAAATTTTATGTTTAATGCAGGCAACCTTGGTTTTATAGCTAAAAAAGAACTACAGAGAGATCTGTTAAAAATGAAAGATAGGCTATCTCCAGAATCATGGAATGGGTTAAGACAAGAAATTTATTTAAGGCTTATACAGAGCTCAACAAGGAAAGGAACTGAAACAGAAGTAACCGCATCGCTTTTGAAAAATGTAAATACTGCGTTAAGAAACAACAAGAGCTTAATGGAATCTGTTTTTAACAAAGAAGAAATAGCTCTCATAAAACAATTTGCCAAGGTTACAGATACTGTTTTAAGCACAGCAAAACAATCTTCAAACACTGCTGTAGCTCAAATGAATGTATTAAGACAACTAGGAGCTGCTTTGGGAGTGCCGAATCTTAACAAGTTTTTTGCAGCCATCCCTGGAGCAAAAGGAATTTTAGAAAGATTTAGAGTTAGCCAAGTAAAAGGAGCAGTGGACGCTGCGCCAAAGCCACCAAGCGCAGGAAAAACTGGTGTTGTCCCAGGTATTATTGGGCTAGAAGGCAGAGAGATTTTACAAGCAGAGCCACCGCCGCCACCACCAGTGGAAACAACTATGAACATGCCCCCACCATCCAGCATGGCTCCAGTGGCTGGACCCTTACCCCTGATACAACAAAACCAGCCGATGATGGCTGGTTCTGATGCTCTCAAAGAGTTTGAAATGAGGAAGCTGGCTGGGCTAGTCTAACAACTTAGCTTTGAAAGGTCGTTTGTAAAACCCAAATTTTGAGTCTCTGTCGCTGACACTGACTGTTCCTGTCAAGGAGATTGTTCTTCCTTTTAATCCATCAGTCCAGTTGTACCATTCTCTGCCACAGTAAACTTCTATAAATTCTTTGTCTGGAAATTCAATCTTGTCTTCAATCTTGGAAGGCAATGATCCCCAATATTTTCGACCTTCTTTATCTTCTATTGTGATTTTATAAGTGTCTTTAGGATGATAACCATAATTAGTAGTTTTAATAGTTATCTTTTTTATTTCTCCAAAAATTTCATAACGACCTTTTTCAACATCTGGCATTTTAGCTTTTCTTTCAGCTTCTTTCTTTCTGCGCTCTTCTCTTTCTTTTTTTATTTTCTCTCCCAACAAAACAGTTAATCCACTCACAAATAAAGCACGATTTTTTCTGGAAACATGACCAGCATTAACAATTTTATTTAGTTTGTAAATATAATCGCTGTTGTCGCTTTTGGCTCTTTCTTTTATTAACTCAATTACTTTTTCTGCGGTCTCAAAATGTTCGTCAGTTACAGGACACATTTTAAGCAATTCTTCTCGGTATTCTTTTTCACAATCGTTAAAACCAGCGAGCTTTGGATCAGTCAATGCGATAGTGACATCATAAGAAGTTGGTGTTTCTTTTTCAAAGTTGCATCTTCCTACGCTCACCCAGCCTTTTTTGTCGCTTATCGCAAGAGCCCAAGACATTGTTTCAGTCAATCCAGTATAAAGCGGATCACCATGCTCACCACACATATAAGAACCGCCCCCTGTTCCTGTTGATTCATCAAGTGATTTTATAAAGCTCGCCCATCTGATTAATTCTTCAGGGCTGGTGTGTCCAAGGAAATCTTTAATACAAGTGCGAGCTATAACTTTGTGGTCGCCATTTTCATGCTTGAGCAAGAAAACATTGTTTCTTTTGCGATCTACATTGCAGTGTTCACAGAATGGAGAATTAATATCACGATATTTTTCAGGGATAGCCATACCAGGAACAGCGTGAGCAAAACAAACGCTCTTGCCCTCGGCAGTTCTTTCAAAGTCGTATTTAGCAACCAACTCCCAGCCTTCCAGCTTTGGAGTCTCGCCCATGATAGTAAACCAAGTATAGCTACGATAGCGAGTAACCGCTTTTTCAGTCCATTTGTCCCAAACTTCGTATGGCTCAAGAACTTCGTTGTGAATGCTACATTCAATTCCTTTTTCAATCTTACCCAAGCCTTTTCTTTTTGCTAATCTTTTGATCTTTGTTTCAAGACCTTTAATATTCTCTGTGGGTATTAAATGACTAGCTGCATACATTATTCACCCCCTTTTTGTGTGTCTATAATTAGAACTAAAACTCTTTTCGCCTTCATAAAATTCTTTTTCGGTGATCTCTGTTACTTCAAGCATTTTTATTAATGGCATTCCCAGATTAACAGTTTTATGAAGTTTCCCGTTTTTTGAAAATTCTAATGATGGAGTGCTGCCCCTACCATTCTCTAATCTTCTTTTTGCTACTTCCTTGGAAACACCATACTCACCAGCCGAAACTTCGGTTGTATCTTTTGTTCTGAATAAGGCGGTGAAACCATCGGTTTTTGAAATGGAAACAAGTGTGCCATCTTCGGTGAATTTGTGATACCCATGTGGGTGGGTCGATGTTGCTTTGTAGTATTTAAAGTTTTTCATTTTGTTTTCATTATTCCTTTTTCCAATTCTTTCTCCAAATCTTTCTTCAGACGTTTTAAAATATCTTTATCTTCATTTAAGCAAAAGGTCGTATTTCTAACTTCTTCTTCTAATCTTTTGATTCGGTCTTTTAAGTAATCAATCATCGTCTTTCTCCTTTATTTTATTTATTACTTATTAAATTTACTATCCACATTTAAAGTATAACTAATTATGCACTAATAGCAACCCCTTATTAATGTTTTTTAACATTATTTACACAAAAGATAAATGTAAAAAAGACTATAAAAGGGTTGATATGAGTTGAAAACCTGCTAGACTGTAAATGTGGATATGAAAAATAAGAAAACAAAAATTGGATACGTCCCAGAAAAGAGCCTGAAAGGTGGCACAACTTGGTGCGTTCCCTATGCCTTGGCTACTGTCATGGGAGTTGATTACGAAGAGATGTATGGTTTTTGTGCGGAAACCCTGCACAACGCTTTCGGAAGAAAGAGAGCAATAAAAGGACTTACCACCCATGAAGCTGTCTTGATCGGGAAAGAGCTCGGTCTCGATATTAACTATGTGTCCACCATTTGGGGTCGTTTTACCTTGGGTCGCATTAAGGATTACATTGAAAGGGTCAAGGTTGATAAGGAAATAATTAACAGCCGAGTCGAGAATGGCGAGTATGAAGTTGTGATAAGCAAAGAAACAGGAGCTGTTGGCTTTAAGACATTTAGTTATTATGGCGAAAAGGGCGGAAAGAAATATAGCAGCACAAGCACAGGATTTATAAGTCCAAAGATTGATCTCTGGAAAATGCCAGAAGAGCGTTTCAATGCTCGTTTCTTCTTGGTCGAAGTCACCAACCATGAAATGGTTTATGATGCGGAGCTCGATTTGGTTATCGACAATTGCAGTCTGGAATGGACAAAGCCAAAAGAGCACCGATGGAAAAGAACAATAATGAAGGCTATCGCTCCAGTCATTGACGATACAGGAGTTGCGTTATGAAAACAGCAGAAGAACATAAGGCGCTATTAAAAGAATATAGTCTGAAAGATACTGGAGACTGTTACGAAGTAGCAGCAAAGCTGATGCTTGAGCTCAGTGTCAAAGGCGAAGACATGTCCAACTACAAGTTGGTTCATGGTGAGGTGACAGGACAAGGACCATTGGAAGGAACGAAGCTCGGTCATGCCTGGGTCGAGAAAAAAGAAACATTTGACATGTCAGAGTTTGATCCCAACGCTCACCCAATTGTCGTAGAAACAGTTTTGGATTTTTCCAATGGAAAAGAAAGCGGTATTCCAAAAGGCTTATATTATGCTGCTGGAAAAATATACAGTGATGAATACGATGAAGAAAATCCATTCATCAGAAAATCCAACACCCACTTCTACACTTTGGAAGAAATGAGAAAGAAGATTAAAGAGTTCGGACACTGGGGCTGTTGGGACTTGGTAACAGAGACAGGATTATGAATAAAAAGAAAAACATACCATTTGATATTTCAAAAACTGGCGAAAGGATGATGGCGGAAAAGCCAATTTCTTTAGCCCCTGAACATGACAAAGATGTGGAGGCTCTCATGGACGAAAGAACAAAAATGAAGAACGAAGGAGTTTTGGCTCCAACAGGAACAAAAGATTATAGAGTAGACAAAGGCAGGATAGGTCTTGATGAGATTAATGATCTTCTTGACCAACACAAAGTAACTGAAGAAGTGCCAGGTTATTTTGTGAATACCGAATTAATTTCCAAGATTGTTAAGATGCATCCATTTATCGAGAGCAAGAGAGAATTAGCTCGGATTGCTAGATTAGGAAACTCAGATGCAACTGGAACCCCTCGTGGCTATCATGCGATTTTGTCAAACAGTTATAAAACGAAATCAAAAAGATTGTCCGAAAAACAAATGGTTTCTTTAGCCAAGGTGTTAAAAATTGAAAACTGGAAAATCCTGATAGATCACGAAAAACAAAATGAGATAGTTCTCAAGCAAGAAAAAGCCAAAAGTTATTTAGAAGAAATTGCTGAGCTAGAAACTGAAATGGAAAAAGAAATAACTGAGCTTGAATAAAGGGCTCTATTTTTTCCTGCCCTTATAACCAGAAGCATAAGCTGCCCTTCCTTGTCGTTGGGCAGCTTTTTTTGTTTTGTAAACTTTCC
>Ga0080013_1005112_pt1 | contig 12449 bp, 16 predicted proteins | sample ETNvirenome_6_85_FD_69236 | JGI IMG/M metagenome (GOLD analysis project Ga0080013, IMG submission 69236) | Marine viral communities from the Pacific Ocean - ETNP_6_85 (SPADES assembly) (version 2) | ecosystem: Environmental > Aquatic > Marine > Oceanic | place: Pacific Ocean | collected 2013-06-19 | reverse complement strand
ACCTTCACCACATACCTCGTGGATCTATCTCAGGCCATCTCCATGGACGATCTCGGCACCTACGAGCCCATGTTGAACTGGGAGAACACAGACTACGAGTGGTATCCTGTAGATGTGGCGCTCGATGAGGTAGATCTACACCCCGGCGTGCGCCTAGTCCTGGAGGAGAAGTTCTGATGGCATACACGGCAACGAAGAAGCGTCGGCCTCGGCAGCAAACACTTACCAAGGAGTGCTGTCCCTACGGGCGAGCGGTAGCCCGTCAAACTCGGTTACGCCGCAAAAAGTAGGAATAGAGGACGTAGTGCCGCCAGAAAGGAACAAAAACGTGCCTGAAGAATTCAAGCGCTGGTTGGAAGACCTCCGCGTAGACTGGCGGGATCTACGTGGCGAAGTGATGAAGGTGCTGCAATGGCAAGCTGAGACACGGCCCAAGTGTGCGCAGCACGCCGAGATCCTTGCAGACCACGAGAAGCGGATCCGTGCCAGCGAGAAGCGCGATATGGACCTCGCGAGTGAACTACAACGGTCGACAAGTACGATAGAAAAATACAAGGGACAGACCGACGTCGGCCTGTCTGTGGGTACCAAGGCGCTCGCTTTTATCGGCTGGCTCACTGCCGTGGGCTTGGCTATCGCAGGATGGTTTGTCAAATGAGCGAAGTACCTCAACTTCCCGTGTACGTTTTGCTCCTCATTGCAGAGGGCATTATTACGACCGAGCAAGTGCGCGAGGCCATTCGTGTCGGATTCAAAAAGAACCTTCACGCGGAGCGTGTCTTGATCAGCCTCGGCTACCTGACACGTGCTCAGTTGATCGACGCCATCGACCGGACGCTTTCTCAACCGGAAGAGGTTAAAGACACTGCCAGCGGCGTGATGCAGTTACGGCAGGAGATGCAGGCCCTCACCGGTATTGCTCGGTTGACGCGCACGACAGGGATGGGCGATGCTCTGGACCAGTATCAAGAAGAAGAAGATCTCAAAACTGTGGCAGGAGAGAAATCGTGAACAAGTATTGGTTAGCACTCGCAGCAGGTGCCGTAGGCGTCGTTCTGCTTATACGGCGGAAGAGTGTCGACATACAGCGAAAGTTGACAAGCGCGGAGGCATCCTTAAAAGCTCAGTCGGCGGCGGCAAGAGCCGCGGCTACCACGGCGGCGTTCGGTTGCGGTTGTGGCTGTGGTAGTTGTGGTGACTTCGACACCGACCCCCACTCGGGTCTCCCCATCGACGGCTACGGTAATATTGATGCACTACCACAGGAGCAGGTCTTCGTAGACGCCTTGCAGCGATACGAGCGGGCAGGAACGCGTTAGTGTCGCAGAGCAACCTCAAGAAGTACGTAGCGCTCTGCGATAGCCTTCGCACTCTACGAGGGAGCCCGCAGTACACCCAAGCCGACGAGGGTGTTCTCCTCGAAGAGCTGGACGGCCTCTGACACGTTATGAACGAAGCCGAGCGGATACGAGCGCTGGAGTTCTGGCCGAGGGTTGTGGAGGATGACGCATGAATCGCTTCCGCCTAAATAAGTCTGTGGAACAGCATTGGGCGCAACTCCGCACAAATTTCAAGTTACCGACCAAACCAAAAATAGAAGCTTGCGGAGAAAATGGGTGTATTTACACCACAGCACGACGAAGGCGTGTACTGAAAGCAACGAGGGATAAGCGTGAAGCAGAAACGGCAATACAGCTTATTGACTGGCGCAATGAAGACGCTGTACTTCCCGGTCTAATTGATATCTTCCAAGTTCTCGAAATAAAGTCTCTCGCGTATATTGAAGAGGAGCGTGTAGAGCCGCTTGAGTTAAGTGCAAAAGCGCTTGATATCGAAAGTGTCTGGCACACACCTTTCGGATCCAAGGCGATGAGCTTGTATCACGCCATGCAATTTTTCGGCGGCTTAGTCGGTAGTGGTGATTCTCTCACCGTCGAAGGCTATCTACGAGTTCTTGATGAGATCCGTCTTTGGGCGCCCTTTCTAACAGAGGACGCCTTGGACCTTTTCGAAGAGGGCTATGTCCTTGTAGACCTGCGCCCCGAAAATCTCGGATATACTACTGTAAAGTCTCTTGGCCGCCCACAAGGCACCGTAGTACTCTTTGACTTCAACTTGCAGGAATTGGCATGATCTACTCCGTCTTCAACTGGAACAGCGGGCTCTACAAGTACTACAAGGGACCAGGCGAGAATCGCGGTGAGCGTCCCAAGGCACGAGTCAAGCTCAATCCCTCCTCCAACGGGCGCGGGCAGCAGCCTGAGGCATTGCTCGTGATCGTCCCGAAGGGCGCACAACCTGTAGGCCAGGGCAAGCAGGCCAAAGGACGTATCGCGGTACTCTCCAGTGAAGCTACCACGACGCACAATCGCAATTTCAGCGTCGAGGGTTTACAGGACACGCTGAAGGGGCTGCGCGGTCTTCAGGGCTTCGGCGAGTACTTCCCCAAGCTGTCTGGACGGGGCGCAGAGAATCCGCTCAAGACACACCCGGTGACCACGACACTGATCTACGCGGGCAGCCTCATCGCTCTACGAAAGACCTTGCCGCACATCATCGACTACGTGGGAGACCTCTTCCAATGATGCACAGACACCCTGACCGAAACCTCGTTCCCGTTGACGATGTCATGGAAGGCGACCGCGTCGTCTTGGACGACGGCTTGTACTTCGTTCACGCCAAAAGCGTCGAGGCACGGGCCCCTCACATCTACCAGCTCATCTTGGAGAACCTGTCCAAGCGCTTCATCCGCCCCCTGTACCTGCGTGAGGGACATCCCGTGAACGTCTTCCAGGGGATGGCACAGCCCAATCCACCGAGACGGCGCCGACGGAGACGAAGGCGTCCACTGCACCCGCGCTTTCGGCAGAGACCATACCTACGAGGGAATCCTCGTCGGAACCCGCAGAATCTACAGGTCAACGAGGAGCTCGTCGACCGCTACCGCGAGTTCCACGGCATCGAGCCCGACCATGTGGACGAGTACAAGTTCTGGGTACCAGGGAAGCTCAAGGAGGTCGGCAAGTGTGCCGTGGACGTGGGCTACAAGTCTCACACCAAGAAGTCCTCCAAGGGGCCGCACAAGTACGTCCACGACTTCGATAGCGGTGTCAAAGTGTACCGCAAGGCCAAGAAGGGCGAGAAGGCAGATCTCACCTACGCCGACGGTGAGTTCCCTACCGGGTTGATCGTATGTGGCGTGAACCTCGGCTTTACCTACAAGGACAAAAACGGTAAGTTGAAGGAAATCCCAACCCGCAGCAAGAAGCTGGCCGGTGGAGCCGATACGAAGGGGCACGCTGACCTGCTTGTCGTTGTACAACCCAGCGGTGTCCAGTACGTCATCCGTGGCGGCAACCTCGAAGTCGGCGACTGGCTTCGCAACTGAGTCAGGAGTTCTGAATGTCCATCCCAGGAAACACCGACCAGATGTGGCAGATACTCGGCGACAAGCCGTCCTTGACCACACTCAGCGACCACCCCGACTACGCCGGGGGCTACCGTGTGTACTACAACCCTCGTGGGAACACCCGTGTCGCCTTCCGTGACGCGAAGGGGTGGCATGAGCACGAGATCTGTGGCGTGACCGACGCAAAGCAAGTCACAGCCTATCGCGTCAAGAAAGGCCAGTACACTCTCGTGCTGATACGTAATATCCCCGCGAATTACGCCAACTTGTACGTCTTTCAAGGAAGTGGACGGTTGTCCGCGATCAGTGCTCAAGGGATGGATGCGTTTCAGGACATCACCGGCAACTGGGGCGCTCTCCGCAACTGGAGCGGGCTCAAGCTCGCCAAGGAGATGGTCGGAAACGCCACGCTCGGCGGCGACGACGTGTGCCGACTCGACAGTGAAGGAGGCGCCTGTCCGTAGGCATCTATATATAAGGAGAAGCTATGAGACTCGAAGAGATCAACACTGTAAGTGGACTACGCACCTACGCGACCAACGGAGCCAACGCGGCAACGAAGACCTGCCCCGACGCAGCTCGTGCCTACATGAAGGCGCTCAACATGATTCTGCAGATTCCCGACAGCAGTCCGCACTCGGTGAGTGGTGAGCAGTACATCGGGAACGCACGAAACGCCCTCAAGGGCGCAGACAAGCTCTGCGACGCGACGCGCAAGACCTCCGGTAGCAAGAAACAACGCGTCAAAAGCACCGGCGGCAAGAAGACGCCCGAAGTTCCCGTCAGCAGGGGTGCGCTCGCTTTCATGGACAAGCTCCCCGGCCCTAAGTGGGCCTGGTTCCTCGGCGCGGGCCTCGTGACGACGGCTGTTGTGTTCCCGCAGCAGACCAAGGACGCGCTCAAGAAGATCGGCCTCTAAAACCCGACGGACATGCGGAAGCCAAAGGCGACTTCCGCATCTGCTCTGGGTTGGCTAGACTTGGTGGGGTGGGGTCTTGGACTTCTTCTAGTCTCGGTCTTTGTGTTTCTCTTGTCAAGTTTCGTTGTTGGGTGCTTGACTCTGCCTATATCGCCTACCTATACTGTCACTGTCCATCCAACCTAGTATGCAGGTGTTCGGCCCCGACAGGGAGCTGACACAGTGCCAATCGGGTTTCTCAGACTCGTAAATCCACCCGGAGATCGGCGGCGGACTCCTTTCCCCGCGTATGCAGGCGGCAGTCGTACGCACGGCTCGGACCTGGGCGATCCCGAAGACACCCCAACAAGGAGCAGTTCTATGTACGGACGTTACTCGCGTCGTCGTCGGCCTGCGTCCAAGCGCCGGAAGCCCGCCAGGAAGCGTGCGACCAAGCGCAACCCGCCCAAGAAGAAGATCGGCAAGCTGCATAGCAAGGTCGGCAAGGATGGGAAGAGACGCTACTTCGCTGCCAACGGTAAGATGCTCTCCAAGAAGGCCTTCCTCTCGCGGAAGAAGGCCTCCGCTGCGCGGAAGAAGGGCGGGGCATCCCGGCCCAAGCGTAACCCGCCCAAGCGCGCCGGTATCCGGCGGCGTGCTCGGCGTAACCCCACGACAGTCACGATGGGGCCTATCGGCAAGGGTCTGAAGCGCCGGAAGGACAAGAACGGTAAGTGGCGGCACTACCTCGACGGCAAGCAGATCTCCGAGGACCGCTACAAGATTCTGGCGAAGCAGCGGGCTGCCGCAACGAAGCTTCGTCAAGCTGCGCGTAAGAAGGCGTACCAAGAAGACGACACCGGGCCGGTGGAGGCGTGGAAGAAGCACAAGAAGCGCTCTCGTGCCGCCAAGAAGGGCGCCGCGACTCGCGCCGCCAATAAGAAGAAGGCTGCTACCAAGAAGGGAACCAAGGCCAAGCCCAAGAAGAAGGGCTTCTACAAGACCAAGGGCACCGACGGCAAGTTCCACTACTTCAACAACGGTAAGCCCACCTCCAAGGCCAAGTTCGACGCGGCCATGAAGCGCAAGCGCGCCACCAGCAAAGCAAAGAAGGCCGCTCCGAAGAAGAAGGCTGCCTCCAAGAAAACCACCACCAGCAAAAAGGGCAAGAAGACGATGGCGAAGAAGGCAAAGAGGAAGGGCCTCCACACTTCCGTCGGTAAGGACGGCAGGCGCCGCTACTTCGGAGGCAACGGCAAGATGATCTCGCGCAAGGAGTACACTGCGCGCAAGAAGCGGAGCGGCAAGACCGTCTCCACGTTCCAGACCCCGCACAAGCGCGGCGGCGCCGCCAAGCGCACCCGCGTGAAGCGCTACCCGGCCCGCTACAAGGGCGTCAAGACCGGTAACTACACCTTCAACGTGGTGAAGAACCCCTCGGCGGCGGCTAAGAAGATGCTGATGCAGGGCGGCAAGCTCTACCTCGGTATGCTCGGTGTTCGCGTGGTGGGCAACATGGCCTCCAAGGCGTTGGTGGGAACCACTCTCCCAGCTTCGCTGACCAAGTTCGCGGGTCTGCTCCCGTCCCTCGCCATCTTCGGCGTTGCTGCTTATGGCGGCAAGGCTCTCGGCGAACACGCTGGCGTGTTCCAGCAGGCTGCCGCGCTGTCGCTGTTTGACAGCTTGGTGACCAACGTTGTCAAGCCGATGCTCGGCAAGAGTTCCGCCATCTCCCAGATGCTCGGCCTGGACGTCGAAGAGGCTCTGGCCTACGGCTACGGCGAGTACCTGCCCGAGCTGGGCGAGTACCTCGAAGAGGGCGCCGACATGGGCTACGGCCTCGACGTCGAGGAAGCCCTCGCGGAGTACACCACAGATCCCGGCCAGGAGCTGGAGATGAATGGCTACGGCCTCGACGTCGAGGAAGCCCTCGCCGCCGATGAGCAGGACGCGTTCGCCACCGGCTACGCCTCGGGCACCCTGTCGCACACCGTGTTCAACAGCTAGGACGGACGCTATGCACCCACGCTATAACCCCCCGCGCCCTCGTGTCGTGGACGCTGTTGTCGGCGGTGTGGAAGCACTCCGTTTGTTGTTGACAAACCTGTTACAGCAGAGTGGTGGTGCTGCTACGGCTGCTTCGCCTTTGATTTCTGAGGCTGGGTACGGTTCGAGGCGACGCTCCCAGCAGATAGTGCGTGCGATAGAGAAGCTCTACGAAGTGCAGGATTTGCTGCTGGAGTAACGAAGATCAACCTGCCAGCGCAGCTCCTTTGGGGCGGCTGCGACCAACGGCTTTTTCAGCCCCTTGTAGCCCAGGTAGCGGGTGTGTCTCCCCGAAGAAAAATGAGCGTAAGCCTGGGGCATAAATAAGGAGAGGCATCATGCCGAAACTTGTTGGAGTTCGCGAGCGCCGTCATCAACCCTACTGGGACACCCTGATCCGCGCCGACACCGGCGTCGCCGCCAACCCCGTCGTCGCTGCGCAGACCCGTCTGTTCAACGGCACCAACCTCGGCCAGAACTTCTGGACGAACATGACCGCTGCGGGCGTTTTCCCCAGCGATAACACGTACATCGTGCTGGCCATCCGCGTGTGGATGTGGTTCATCAACACCGCCGCGCTGACCCAGTACCAGCTGTGCGCGCACCAGCTCTACATCACCCTGACCGTGGGCGACAAGCCCCAGTTCCAGAGCCAGGCCTGGTACTTCCCCTCGGGCGGCGGCATCTTCGGCTTCGACAGCACGACCCCGGCCATGGTCAACGGCACCCCCGAGCAGACGGCTATCCTGAAGCTCGCCAAGCCCATCCCGATCCCGGCCCGCCAGTCGTTCTACGTCGTCGCCGACCTGTACGACACCGGGGGCACCTCCCTGCTGGGCACCTACTTCAACGCCGCGCACACCTCGTTGCGTGAGGTCAAGGTGTTCCTGGACGGCATCCACACCCGCGACGTTCTGTAAACGATTCCGGGGAGTTGCGCGACAACCCCTCGGGTCGTTCCTGAACGGTAGGTTGGTGTAGACTTTGAGCCTCCATCTACCTACACTGCGGTAACAAACTGCGGTCTTCCCCCTCGACCTTCGGGTCGGGGGGGAACACCTCTTTAACGGAGGTCACCTCAAATGCCCTACAACCCCACTCCGGGTGAGAAAGCTCTCTGGTCGGAACTGAAGAAGTCTCAGTCGCAAGCCAGCGACCTATCCAAGATCGTCGACGAGCTGAAGTCGCTGATGCAGACGGCGGCTGACGCGCCCAAGTGGATCGAGGACATCCCAGGTAAGCGGGTGCCCTACGTCGCTCAGATCGAGATTCCGATCACTTCGGGCAGCACAGGCCGCACCGAGGGCACCTACGCCATCCCCCAGGACGGCGCCTTCGTCAACACCGGCGTGGCCATGTTCTGGCGTCGCACCTCGGGTGCGTACCAGGGTCTCTGGATGCCCGCGACGACCTACGGCCTCAAGATGGCCGAGGCCGAGATGGGCCTTGGCTTCGGCGGTCTCTTCGACAACCCCTGCGTGGCCAGCTTCAACGTGGAGCTTTCCGACTCCGGGTCCGACCGACAGTGGCAGAACATCGCCTTCTCGTCGGCTCTGTTCAACCCTGAGAGCGGCGGCATCTACATGTGGCCCTCGGCGTATCTGTTCGACACCAGCTCCGTGGCGCGGGTCTTCGTGACGCCGACCGTGGCGCCTGACACCGACGGTGTCGTGGCCGTGCTCCTGCTGGGGTACAAGATCGTCCAGGGCGTAGCCTACCAGCCATAAGGAGGCCCTAGATGGCCAACCGGTGGCAACAGCAAGGTGGGCACCCGAACGGGCCGGTCCCTGCCGTTCGCGGCAAGGGCGGCACCCGCACTGCGCCCAAGCGTAAACGTCCGCAGCCTACAGGCGCGCCCACGAAGGCACAGCCAGCACCTGCGAAGCAGCGCATCATCCCGGTGCGCGTGCTCCAGGCGTTCTATGAGGAGTTGCCCGCGCCGCAGGTGCAGCAGCTCGCCATCGCGCGGGAGGCTCGCTACGACGGTGAGATCTTCGTTGGCGGTGACCCCCTCATCCTCGCGTCCTTCGCCATCCCGCAGCAGGTCGTTTACGTCTTCACCGACGTGGAGTTTTACGCCCTGACGCCGCCCGAGGGCCTCGTCGGGCCTCCGCAGCCGCTCAATCCCTACGCCCTCGCGGGGATGCTCACGCTGCGGATCGACTTCAGCGGCAGGACGCCGCTGCTGCTCGAGTATCTACCGTACAACCCGTACAACGCGGGGCCGGGGGCAGCCTCGAACGTCTACAACAACCCGTTGAGCGGGTGGGGTTTCTTGGACGAGACGTTCGGCGCGCAGCGCACGAGCGGCTTCGCCCTGTACGGTCGCAGCTCCGAGATAGCGTCGTTTTCGATTCTGCCGCCGACGCTGTCCCAGCTACCCCGGTTCCCGATTGACCGACTGGGCATCAAGTTGTTCGGCTTCGCCGTGCCTGAAGCGGAGTTCGACAAGCTGTGGCACAAGTTTCAGGCATAGGAGGTCTTGAGAGAGCAGCGTCCCCCAACTCGGCGAGGCACTACACTGCCGCCCAACCGAACGAGTAGTCAGACCGGAGGGTCTCACGAAGAGTAGGTAGTCGAGAGCGTCCCAAGGCTCATGAGCCGAACGCGCGCAACGCACCGACAGGTGCAAAAAACGGCTGAAACTCCTGCCGTTGGGTGGACACCCCTACAGGGCGGCGCTGCTCTTTCAAGGCCTCGTCTATAGAAGGAGACGCAGATGAGCCATTACCGTGCCACACGAAGACTGGACCCCGTCCACGACATGACCACCAACCCGGTGGGCATCGCCAGGCATCCCTACGACTACGCCCACCGTGCCCCGGAGCACGCCATCAGCTCTGGCAACTACCGCCGCCCCTACAAGCTCGACGGCTGCGGTTGTAACAGCGGTATGGGCGATTGCGGTTGCGGCGGAGACTGCGGCTGCAACGGCGTGGGCGACTGCGGTTGCATGGGTGACGACAAGGCAAAAAAGAAGGCGAAACCAGCTATTCCATTGGCCTTGCTGCTCGGTGGCGGTGTCGTCGGCTTCTTCACGTACAAGTACCTGCTGCGTCCGATCCTTTTCAGTAAGTAGGCAGGCCATGAATGTCTCGCGCAGAACACATCACACCACAAAGCGCCCCCCGCGCTGAAGGCGTCTGCGCGACGCCCTTTTCCTTCGCACGCTCCTACCCCCATGGTAAATTGGACATGCTGCAAAAAGCAGCACGTCCACCCAACCAAGGAGCGTGAAAATGAGTACCCGTAACTACGTTAGCAACCAAGTCGCAACCCCCGGCCAGGCTGGTGGCCTCCACTCCCAAGAAGCCGCTGCCGACCGCTATTTCTACATCCTCGACGCCAAGGATGACCGCGTCTGGGAGTGGGACGGCTACCCCAATCCCGAGGGCAACGGTGAGTGGCTCATCCAACTGATGTGCCCACTGTGTGAAAACAACCTGACGCTCACCAGCATCAACAAGAAGCTCGAGATCACCGAGGAAGGCATCCAGAGCGCCGACCCCCTCCGCTGCAGCCACGAGGCTGAGTTCGGCGGCATCTGCAAGTGGGGCGTGGTGCTGGAGCTCCCGAGGCCGAGCGAGCGCGAGGCCGTCGTCAACGGGCAGCGAGTGCTGCTCGATGCGGTGGCCAAAAGGATTTACTGAGGAAGATGACCCGTAGATACTCTCGCCAAAATCCTCCCGTAGGCTGGACTACACATGTCCCGCCTGTCCCCGAAGATCTTCCCAAGTCCCGTACAGCTGCCTGGGATCACTACCACAGACGGCAGCCCAAGCTCCCGAGTTTGAAGAAGCTCCCTGTACCGTACATCTCCAAGTTCAACCCGAAGAGCTTCAACCAGCTGTTGAAGTACTTGAAGGAGCGACGCATACGAGAGATTGAGGAAGAGTTTCAGACCGAGATGAAGGAGCAGCGGCGATGGGTGTGCGAGCGCTTTATCCGCGCCCGGTTGCGCAAGCGGCGTTATTTCTACCGGAAGATGCCAGATGGATCGCGCAAGCGTGTCATGCGACGTTTGCCGTCTTTGGAAACGTTAATGAAGCGTGAGACCAAATGGGCCGAGCGCTCCCGTACAAGCGCGTTGAAACGCGCGGAGTCACCGCGCGCCTTCTCCGGTTGGCGTTCTACTTGGGTCTTGAATATCTGGTGCATGTTCGGGACTGACTGGCCTGCGTGGAAGTCTGTGATCGAACGTGCTGAGAGTCTTCACGACGCGTCATACTGGCTGCCCGATTGCACCAAGCAGTTGGCGTTCTCCTACGACATCTCCGACCGACTTGGGCGGCGAAGACCTCCACCACGCGGGGCTCGTGTGGCCACGCAGGGCAACGCTGCCCGATGGCGCCCTTCCTCCGTTGGCGGAGAATTGATATACGGAGGTCTGCGCGAGTATTTGATCAAGTACCGCAAGACGAAGATTGAGACGTTGGAGGGCATCGTCAACCGCTGGACAAGCATCCCGCCCGAGGACCGTGGGTTGTCGCCCAAGCAGCTCGACAAGCTCCTCACCGAGCGAGACTGGGTCCGGTATCAAGAAGAAGCGGAGGACGAGATCATACCTGGCCTGTTTCGGCAAGCTATCAAAGCGAAGTACGACGTGTGGGGCTCTGATGGGGATGAGACGTACATAGAGGTACAGGAGCGCTGGGTGGAATGCCTGGCGCGCTTGAACTACATCTCGGACAACCCTGATGGCTACGTGCCTTTCTACCAGGCCGAGACCGACGACGGGCGTTACCGGATGCGGCGGCTCTCCAAGGATGACCCGCGCGGGCTTTGGCTCGGTGCCATTACGGACTGCTGTCAGTATCCTAGTGGTGCGGGAGAGGATTCTGCGTGGGACGGTCACTGCGACCCTTACAGCGCGTTCTTCATTGTGGAGGACACGCGGTCGAACGAGATCGTCGCGCAGTCTTGGGTTTGGATGGACTCGCCCGAGGAGCATTACGTCTTCGACAGCATCGAGGTGCCCCGCCGGTATCGGTCCAATAAAGATCTGGGTTGGATCATCACGGGTCTCTATGAAGACGTCGCGGACCAGATGCGCGCTCCTGGAGAGAAAGACGGTGGCGAGATCTGCGTCAACGTCGGCGAGTACGACAACCTACCCGTCAAGCCGCACTGGCCCGAGGCGAAGGAGTACGACTGCTACGTGCCCATCCCCCATCGGTTTGAGTACTCCGACGCGGACGCACAGAACGTCATCGTACCGACCATCGCGGGCGAGGCCGGTATGGCGCAGATCTCGGGCCGTGAGTTTGAGATACGCAAGATCATCGCATCCAAAGAGTTCCAAGAGTTCTGCGGTACAGACACCGACACCGACTACTACATCGAGGAGACACTGTAATGCCCAGTTGGCCCACTGACGTCTGGCCCGTCGCGTCCTACCAAGGTCGCAAGCCGGTCATTACACAGGGATTCCGCCCCAAGGGCGGCGCCTACAACCACTACGGCGTGGACATCATGTTCCGGCGCAAGTCGGGGGAGTCCAACAAGATCCCACACGGCTCTGGCCCCTTTCACATGCCCTTGGGCGTCCCTGCCGTCGCTTCTGCGGACGGGCGCGTTAAGTGGGCCTTCTGGGCAGGTAAGCACGGTGGCCAAGTCGGCATCGTGCACAAGGACGTGCGGGGCAACAAGGGCCTCAACGTCAAGACCCTGTCGACGGGTAAGGGCCGCGTCATGACCATGTACGCGCACCTGTACAACATCAAGGTCAAGCCGGGACAGCGCGTCAAGAAGGGCACTGTGCTCGGCTACGTTGGAGACTCTCCCACCGTGCGCGACCCGCGACACCTGCACTTCGAGACGCGCTACGATGGTCGTGGCTGCTCGTCCTGCCCGAAGGGCCAGATCGATCCGAAGGTGTTCCTCAAGGGCGCGGGCCTGAGCGCGCACAGCGGCGCCAGCGGCATCTTCAACTACCTGCTGCTCGGCGGGGTCGGGTACGGCGTGTACCGGCTGCTGAAGTGGAGAGGGATATTGTAATGCCTTTGACCGTCGAACAATTCCCCGGTGACGCATTCAACAACTTCCATGAGACGCGGCGTGAGCACGGACGTATTCCTCTGGAGGAGGCGTACAGAG
>Ga0080013_1005111_pt1 | contig 12454 bp, 16 predicted proteins | sample ETNvirenome_6_85_FD_69236 | JGI IMG/M metagenome (GOLD analysis project Ga0080013, IMG submission 69236) | Marine viral communities from the Pacific Ocean - ETNP_6_85 (SPADES assembly) (version 2) | ecosystem: Environmental > Aquatic > Marine > Oceanic | place: Pacific Ocean | collected 2013-06-19 | reverse complement strand
GTCGAACATTTTTATGAAGTAGCAAAAGAAAATGTTGAGCAGTTTAACATGCTACCAAGTGATTTAGTAATTGACATTGGCGGCAATGACGGTTCCCAGATGCTTCAATATAAAAAAGCTGGGGTTCAAAATGTTGTAAACGTGGAATGTGCCAAGAGAGTATCCGAAATCTCAGAAGCGAATAACATATTAACCATTAATGAATATTTCAATAGAGAGTGCGTTGAAGAATACATAGGAAAAGGGGTGGTTAGGTTGTACAATGCGTCAGGTGTTTTCTTTCATTTAGAAGAAATACATAGCGTTATCGATGGCATCAAATATTCTTTAAGAGATGATGGTGTGTTGATTGTTCAATTTATGTATGCAGGTACGATGATTGAGAAACTAAATTTTGATACAATCTATCATGAACATTTGTGTTACTACACTTTACACAGTCTAAATAACCTTTTGGAGCCTTACGATTTAAAGATTTTTGATGCATATTATTCCGAGATTCATAGTGGATCTATTATTGCGAAAATTACTCATACGAATGGAAGCTTAGATGTAGAGACAGAACGATATGTCAGCCTTTTAGAAAAAGATAAAATATACTCTATTGAAGCATTTAAAGAATTTGCTAAAACGATTGAAGCACAAAAGGGTTCTTTAAGAGATACCCTCAAGGGTTTTAAGGATGAGGGTAAGACGATTTACGCGTACGGAGCGCCCGCAAAAGGTAATACTCTCTTGAATTATTTTGGAATTGACGATACATTAGTAGATAAGGCGGTCGAGATTAATGAAATGAAAGTAGGCAATTTCCTTCCACAATCTCACATCCCCATCACCCTCGAAGACAAGAATGATTTGCCAGATTATTACTTGTTGCTCTCACATAATTTTGCGGAAGAGATTATTAAGAAGAACCAAGACATCATCGCTCAAGGTGTTAAATTTATTATCCCTTTCCCACAAGTTGAAATTGTAGGGGTCGAATGAAAGTATTAGTCACCGGCGCCACGGGTTTTCTGGGGAAACACTTAACCAAGAGATTAAAAGAAGAAGGATTTAAGGTTTATATTTCGAATACAACCACCGCAAATCTTATGAACATTGAAAATCTATATGCTTATAATCATATCAAGTTTGATTGTATCTTTCATTTAGCGGCTGTAACAAAAGCGGGAGATTATTGTTTAACTCATCAAGGAGACCAATGGTTGGCTAATCAGACAATTAATACCAATATGCTTAGTTATTGGAAGAATTATCAATCTCAAGCTAAAATGGTGACGATGGGCACGAGTTGCTCTTACTCCCCCGGAATTTTTATGACTGAAGAAAATTATCTTTTAGGAGAGCCTGAACAAAGCCTACACACCTATGCGATGACGAAACGAATGTTGTTGTTGGGCCTTCAAGCCATCGAACAACAATATAGCTTGAAATGGCTTTATTTCATTCCCTCAACTCTCTTTGGGCCCGGCTTTGAGTTAGATGACAATCATTTTATTTTTGATTTCATTCGAAATGGATACAATGCCAAAGAGAAAAGCATCTTTTGGGAATTATGGGGCGATGGTGAACAACGCCGCGAGTTGATTTATGTAAGCGATGCAGTAGATGCGATGATTAATTTACTGGAGTACGATAACGAAGTGTTTAATCTAGGCTCTGGTCAGGATTATACTATCAACGAGTTTGCGCAAAAAATATGCGACATCTATGGCTATGATTTTGATTCTATTGGGCACGATAGGACCAAATATGTGGGAGTAAGAGAGAAAAAGATTGACACTAAGAAAGTATTGAAATTCCTTGGACAGGAGACATTTTTACAAACTTCGCTTGAGGATGGTTTAAAGAATTCTATAGATTATTTTAAGGCAAATATATGATATCACACCAAAAAAAGTTCATTTTTATTCACATTCCGCGTACAGGTGGTACTCATCTTTGTGATTTTTTGCTCCCTTATTGCGATGAAGAATCATTGAAGTTTAGTCCTTTCGGAAAAGATGAACACCAGCACGCCACATTGTTAGAATATGTAGATTATTATGGAAAGGAAATATTAGATTATACAATTTTTAGTATAGTAAGGAATCCTTGGGATCGTGCTTTATCGTTATCTCTTAAACATAATGATGGAATTTTTGATAGAGAGCATTTTAGGAAAGTTGTATATCACCCGTATAGGTATAGTCACTATCCTCATAGTCATTTTACTTTCTTTTTGAAAAAAATCCCGCTCGACCCCGACGGTAAGCCACAGATATATGAGGCATTTCTCCCTTTTACATGCAGTGAAGAGATGCAAGTGCTATATGAACTATTCCATTGGCCCTATTTTCTTCAATTTGAAGATTATGTTGAAGATGTTACTCAAATATTTGATAAACTTGATATAAAATATGATATAGAAAAGCTAAAAACAAAGTCAAATAGCACATCTCATAAACATTATTCTCATTATTATGATGATGATGAGAAAGAGGCCATTGCGTATGCCTGTGCATTAGATTTGCAAATGTTTGGATACACATTCGATGACAGGAGGAACAAATGAACATTTTAATAACAGGCGGTGCCGGCTACATTGGTAGTGAATTAATCGATTACTTTATTCATGACCACAAGGTAACGGTGTTAGATAACTTGATGTATGATCGCACGTCTCTTTTGAGATACACACAGCATGAAAATTTTCAATTCGTGAAAGGGGATGTTAGGGATACTGTGGTTTTAAAATATTTAATGAAGAAAAATGATATCATTTTACCGCTAGCCGCATTAGTGGGGTTCCCCCTCTGCGACGATCATCCTCGAGATGCAAGAGATATTAATTTTGAAGCCAACCGATATATTGCCGACAACAAATCAAAAAACCAGCGGCTAATATATCCTTGTACCAACTCCGGTTATGGCACGTCAAAAGATGGCTCAGTTTGTACCGAAGAATCGCCATTAAACCCCGTTTCCCTGTATGGCAAGACGAAGGTAATGGCAGAACGGGTATACCAAGAGACGGACAACTGTGTAACGTTTAGGCTGGCCACGGTATTTGGCCCATCTTCTCGCATGCGAGCAGACTTATTGGTAAATAACTTTGTATATCGAGCGTTGAAAGATCGCTTATTGGTGCTGTATGAATGCGAATTCATGCGCAATTATGTACATATTGCGGATATTTGCAGCGCCATCCGACATGCAGTAGATAATTGGAATATCTGCAAGAATGAAACATATAATGTGGGCAACGATGCCATTAATATGAATAAATTACAACTTGCGCAAAAGATCCAAGAACACATACCTTTGGAGATCATCAAAGCAGAGTTCACTTCTGATCCGGACGTGCGGGATTACATCGTTAGCAGTGAGAAATTTTATTCAAAAGGGTTCAAGTGTATGCATGATTTGGATGTTGGCATTAAACAACTGATAGGCGCATATGCTATAATCGATTCTCCTTGGTTTGCAAATTATTAAAATGACTTACGTTTTTGATATTGATGGAACTTTGTGCACCCTTGTTGATGGGAATTATAGCCAAGCGCAACCCTTAACAGAGAGAATAAAAAAAGTCAATAAGTTAGCCACGACCGGACATACCATTATCCTGCATACCGCAAGGGGAATGAATAGGTTTGAGGGAAACACGTTTAAATGTCATAGTGAATTTTATTTATTCACAGAAAGACAACTAAAAAAATGGGGTGTTATGTATAGTGAGTTAATCATGGGTAAACCCTCTGGCGATTTTTATATTGATGATAAAGGAATGAGCGATGAAAACTTCTTTGCCGATGAAACATGTCCCTAAAGGATGGGGATGGGAACGTTGGGTTGTAAATAATGAAGAATATTGCGGAAAGCTCTTGTTTTTCGAGAAAGACAAGAGGTGCTCCTGGCACTATCATGTGCTAAAAGACGAAGTGTTTTATCTTCAGTCTGGTTTGATGATTGTTAAGTATTCCGATACTGATGATATCAAAAGCGCAGAACAGTTGGTGTTAACCCCTGGAGAAAATTTTCATGTTTACCGAGGACTAAGACATCAGATGGTAGCGATAGAAGACTCAGAACTGTTTGAGTTCTCGACACAACATTTTGATAACGATTCACATAGGATTATAAGAGGCGATTAATGAGCGAGAGAAAATACCTACCAACATTGTCAGAGTTGATTGATCGACTATCCATCGCTCAACTAAAAGAAGTCTTTATTTCTGCTCACAAGGCCGAATACGCTCAGGAAATAGCCGACATATGTCATGACATCCAACTCGTCCTAGACGAGCAGGAAGGGCACATTACGGCCGACACAGTGCGTGCTATCGTGGTGTTATCGCAGATGAATCTACACATCTGGCACAACGAGTCGAACTATAGAAAGGGCATCAAGGATGGTAACGATCTTGAGCTAACACATGGTTTGAATGGAATTCGAAATACTGCAAAGAACAAGATTCAAGAACTTGCCGGCGGTAGAAAAGACTATAAGATTGATTGTTTGGCAGCAGATTTTAAAGACTGGGAAATTAGTTGGGAATGAAAGTTTTGGTTATTGGCGATAGTTGTAAGGACGTTTATATTTATGGAGAGTGTGACAGGATGTGTCCTTCTGTGCCGGTCCCTGTTTTTATTCCGAGAATCAAAAAAGAAAACAAGGGAATGGCTGGTAATGTATATGAGAATTTATTGTCATTAAAGGTTGATTGTGATATAGTGACTAATCAAAACGAGATCACTAAAACTCGTTACGTTGAGGAAAAAACCAATCATATGATCATCCGAATTGATTCCGGAGAAGAGAAGATAAAAAAGATTAACAATCTTAATCTCCACTTAATCGACTTTGGGCGTTATGACGCGGTAGTGATATCAGATTATAATAAGGGATTTTTATCCGAAAGTGATATTCAATATATCGCAGAACACCACAATTCGGTATTTTTAGATACGAAGAAATTGTTGGGTGATTGGGCGAAAAGTGTTAAATTTATAAAAATCAACGAAGTCGAGTATAATAGAACACAACATTTGGTTAAAGATAAAAAATGGATAAAGGAAAAAACAATAATTACTATTGGTTCGAGAGGTTGTATATATCGCGATAAGATTTTCTCGGTTAATAAAGTGGAGATTAAAGACTTATCGGGCGCCGGCGATTCATTTCTTGCTGGGCTGGTTTACAATTATGTCAAAAATAAAAACATTTATGATTCAATGGTTTTTGCCAACGAATGTGCCACCAAGGTAGTACAACAGAAAGGAGTCAATGTGATAAATGGTTAAAGTTTGGACAAACGGTTGTTTTGATGTTTTGCATCGGGGCCACTTTGAGATGTTAAAGCACGCCAAAGCTTTGGGAGATTATTTGATCGTGGGGATTGATTCGGATGCAAAAGTCAAAAGAGACAAAGGATATGGGCGCCCACACAACAATGTCTTAGATCGAAAGTTTGCTCTCGAGAGCATCAAGTATGTAGATACGGTAGTGGTGTTTCATTCTCGGAAAGAATTACGACAAACAATAAAAGGTATTTCACCGGATATAATGATTGTTGGATCCGATTGGCGCGGCCAAGAGGTTGTAGGCCAAGAATTTGCTAACGAAGTAAAGTTTTTTGAGAGAGTTGGTGATTATTCCACCACAAAAGTGTTGGAGAATAAGAGATGAAACTCGTCACCGTTACAGGCTGTTTAGGCCTTATTGGTATGCATGTGACACAGCGCTGCCTAAGAAAAGGCTGGAAGGTTTATGGAATTGATTGTTGCACGTATGCAGCAAATAAAGAGTTTTTGCCGATTTTGTGTGAGGAACCTAATTTCACATTTGTAAAAGAAGATATTGCTACTTTAAAATATTTGCCCGATTGCGATTACGTGATTAATATTGCAGCAGAGTCGCACGTTGGAAACAGTATCATTGATAGTACAGACTTTATGACATCCAATGTCATGGGGGTTAAAAACCTCTTAGATTTAATACGCCAAAAGCAAGCAAACGTAAGCGACCGGCCCGTGTTCTTCCATTTTAGCACCGACGAGGTCTATGGTGACATCACCGAAGGTGAGCACATTGAGACAGACATCCTCAAACCAAGCAATCCATATTCTGCTTCAAAGGCCGCCGCTGACATGTTGGTAATGGCTTGGGCAAGAACCTACGATTTAAAATATCTCATTTTAAGACCAACGAATAATTACGGAATAGGGCAATACCCAGAGAAACTCATTCCCCTTACTGTTAAGCTTTTGATGAGAGGTAAAAAAATTAAACTCCACGATAAAGGCGAACCAATAAGAAACTGGCTTCATTCGGCTGATACTGCGTCTGCTGTGGTAACATTGATAGAAGCCGGGATGAATAATGGTATCTATAATGTCGCGGGTGGTTTTGAACAAAAAAACATTGACACCGTAGCAAAAGTGATAGAATGTTATTTTGGCGAGAAAAGAAGTTTAAATAAATACTTAGACTTATCTTACAACCGCGAGGGCCAAGATGTAAGATATGCTCTTAATGATGATAAATTGCGATCTTTAAGTTGGAGACCGCAAAAAAAGTTCGATGAAGAAATTGAAAAAATAGTCGAATATTATAAAAACAACTTTAAATGGTAAAAGGAGAAAAAAAATGCAATTATCTAACCAAGCAATCGGTGCTATCATGATGGCTCTTCAAGAGTCCTTGATGCATCAATCGGACATCGTCCCTGTCTTTCAAGGATTCAAACTCGAAGAAGGCAACGAGGGGCTGGTGGTTACAAATCCACCAACTGTACATGTTAAACCAGAAGAATCATGCGCACAACCAGATGCAACTGGTGAGTGATGCCCCGTTATAAATACGGATGTAGTGAATGTGGTGATGTGACAATAGTTTTTCATAGCTTTGAAGAAGCTTTTTCTGACTGTGAAAAATGCAATCAGACAGGCTCTATGCAGAAACTTTTGTCAACGCCGCTCACTATCAAAAAACAAACCATTGACATTTCCAATAAAAAGATTGGCGAACTGACAAAAGAATATATTGAAGAAAATAGAAAAGTGTTAAAGCAACAAAAAGAAGAGGCAAAAAAGAAATCTAATGACGCGTCTTGAATTAATATTAAGTGGTGTATTATTATTTTCTATATTTTTAAATATAGGATTGGTAGTTTATGTTAGAGGTGCTATCGTGCGCTTACTATCAATATCCGAAGAACTTGGAGATCTTCAACAAATGATCAATTCTTTTGCTAATCACACAAAGTCAGTATATGAATTGGAAATGTTTTATGGCGATGAAACACTATCGCACCTTCTTGAGCATGCAGTGTCATTTAATGAACAATTAGAGACATTTGAATATATTTATTCTTTAACTGAAGCAGAAGAGTTGGAGCGTAAAGGAAATCAACTTGATGACGATGCAGAAGACAGCGCCGCTGAAGAAAACAGCGGCGTCGAAGAAAACTAAAAAAAACTATTACTTTACTCACGTACATGAAAACGCTATCGTCAGATACGCTAGAACGGATTGTATAAAAGAAAGAACAGAACTTTATATTAATTATATCGGCCCTGCGCTTAATGAAATGGTAGACAAGATAGTTTTTACTTATAAATTTACTAGCTTGCCAAACATCGATTCGCTCCGAGATGAATGTAAGATATGGTTGATGACCATACTGGGGAAATATGATCCAGAAAGAGGCTCTACGGCTTTTTCTTATTTTTCGGTAATCACAAAGAATTGGTTTATTCATAAAGTAAAAAAACAACAGAAACAAAACAAACGAGAAGTAGACTTAAATAATATTTCTAAGAGATATGAAGAGCAATATCTCTCAACCGAAGAATCGTATTTAACACATAGAGAAGAAGATGAGTTTTGGAAGAAGTTTTACACGGAACTAAAATCTTGGGACACATCCCAAATGAAGGAGAATGATCTAAAAGTATATAAAGCAATCAACATCCTTTTTGAGTCAAAGGACGATATCGATATTTTTAATAAGAAGGCTATTTATTTATATCTTCGGGAAATTACAGGCCTCAACACCAAACAGATAGTCAATTCTTTGAAGAAATTTAGAAAAAGGTATCATAACTTTAAACAAGATTGGGACGGTGGAGCGATATGAGCAGCCAAAATTTGGAAAATTTGATTGAAGAAGCGCTTGGTAATATTCGTAGTGATAGAAAACTAGCTCGAGAGTTTTTAAATGAGGTTGCCAATCAAATCGTTAGAGAGCCCGACCAAAACAAGTATTTAAGCCCAGTAGCTGCCAAACATGTAGAAACGTTGCAGAGATCCAATGAACAACTCGTAAAACTAATCGGCCTAAGACAAAAAGGCCAACCTCAAAACGCAGGGCTTACCGAACAAGATAAGAATGATTTGTTTGATTTGATCCAAGGGGAAGTTAAAGATGAGTAAACTGATACCTCTGTCCGACAGCAACGGGCGCCTAACCCTCGAAAGTCTTAGCCGCCTCGCTGCGGGCCTAGATCAAACCGGGAAGAGAGGCGGCCCCACTTTTTATGCAAAAGTTTTATCTACACCTATTCCTAGGAGTCCCAGCGACGCCTCAGTTCTGGTAGGAGGCACACAACCATCCGATAATACGGATACGACTGTGATCACAACTTTTCGAGGAAGAATCGTGGGTCCACGATTCCTACATCGATTTCTCCATGATCCTTGCGATGTGGCATTTAGCGACCGACCGGCGTTTGTGAGACGTCTTATTTCTAAGCATACTGAGTTTACGGCAGAAACCGCGGTCCAAGATATACCTAACGAGGGAGATATTGTGAAAGTTCTGCTACACCCAACGGGCCCCGAAGAGAAGACTTGGAATTTACAAACTGGAGTATACGTGGGAATGCATATGCCTGCCATTGACGGGGATATACCCACGCCCCGAAAATGTAAAAGTCCTTTTGCAATTTTTAGAAGAAACCAACAAAACGCAACCATAGCACCAAGGGGTGGCGCCACAACAACAGTTTCATGTAAACTTACTGAACATAGATCGGCCGAAGACCTCGCGTCGACATATAATCTAGACAAAGACAAGGCGAAAGCTGTCGTGGCCGCAGCCGAGAAAATTGGCAACGACTTTGATCCAGGCTGGTTGACGAATATTATGGCGGCCGAAGGTGGCAAAACTGATAAGTCTTTCGACACTAAGCAGTTTAATAAAAAGTGCGCGGAAAGACACCCACTTCACGAGGATCAATTAAAACACTGCGCGCTGGGTATAATTCAATTTATGCCGGCAACGACGAAAAGCTTAGGAAAACAACCCAGCGACTTATATGACATGTCGTTTGAAGAACAATTAGAATTGACAGCTCGATATTTCAAAAAGAACGGTCCCGAGGGAGGTCCAAGAAGTCAAGGTGATGCGATGATGACAGTCTTTATGCCAGCCGCTGTGGGCATGGGCGATAGTACTGATCTTGCTGATTTATATGCTCGTACGAAGAACTGCAAGGGAAAATCTCCATGCCGCGGCCCAGGTGAAAGATCTTATTATGAACACCACGAAAATTATACTACAGACAACCCGGGAATAATCACAAGGGCGGATTATATTAACCTAGTTGTTAGCCACTCGGAATTGGACCCTCCATGTTAAGTATAACTTGGAAAAAATCAGCTGAATTTAGGATAATGATATGAGCAAGAAAAAGTTATTTAATCCAAAAAAGACACTCTCTCCCCAAAATCATCCATCGCTCGCTGATCGACTCCGAGAAGGCCCTGTTAATAAGATACCGACACCGAGCGGTATATTCCATGTTTCCAGTCCAGGCATTAGTTTAAGTTTTAAAGCGGCACCAAATGAACGCGTCATCAAAAAGGGCGGCGCCTATATTGTCCTCGGAACTGATCGACCTGGTGGCTTGGCGGGTGGATTCGGTTCTAGGGGTGTTATGGGTAATAGTTCTATTGATTTGGTGGTTGGGAGAATGGCTGCCGTTAAGGAAGGGGAAGGCCCCACGCCAGGAACTTCCGTAGATAATAGTTTCGAAACTGATGCTGCAAGAATTTATATTAGCCAATTGACTCATATAGATAAGAATTTTGGCTTGGCCGACCCCGATCCCCTGGGTGAGGGAAGATCGGGCATTGGCATAAAAGCAGATCATGTGGCGGTTGTTGGCCGAGAAGGGATTAAGATAGTAACAGGGCCCATGGACACTAAACCAGGTGAAACCAATTCCCAAGGTGGAAAAATTGGCCATGGCTTTCCCATTCAATTGATTGCGGGGAATAATACTAATCCTCGCACCGTAAAAGTGGTGATTCCCTCAGGGATTCAGTCGACAGCTGGTGCTACCGAATCGATACCAACACTGCAACCTGTTCTTTTGGGAGAAAACACCAAAGATGCGTTTGAAGATTTAATTGAATTAATAGGAGAAATATGGGCGTCTTTGTATGCGCTAGCTTTGTTACAAGCAGGATACAATAGTGTTGTGGGAATTGATCCTTTGCGCGCCTGGGTTGCCGCGGCCTGCCCAGCTACGCTGACTCCACAAATGACTAATGTTATTAACACTTTATGGCACAGTAGAACGAACTTGGTGTGTTGGCAACAGAATTATTTACAATATTATGGTTACAAAGGCATTCGTAGCACAAATGTAAGCACCACTTAATTATAAGAAGACATCTAAATGGCAGAATCCAAGTTTTTAAAATATCAAGATAAGGACGGCAATCATCTCATTGATGTATGTGATGAGGTAATAGAAGTTCAAGAAGCTGCGTGTGAAGAGAGTCCGTGTTTTCCTAACGCAACCGCCCTCGTTCCCAATTGGCAGGTAAGAAAAGATCTCTCGCCATTTTTAAATGAAAAAATATGCCACTATCAAGTACCCGTTGAAACTCCCTATACCACCACTATTGAAGAGAGATTATTAGAAGATTCTAATTTAACGGAAGCACTAGCTGATGATTCCTTGAACGAGAGGTTCAAAGAATATTTAGAAGAGGCTGTCACAGCGTTCATAGAGACTTATAATAAAGATGATTCAGAATCTTCGAAAAACATTCTGAGAGATGCAATTATTTGGGATGTTGCAACGGATTATTTTTTAGAGCCTCGCGCAATGTCTCGATTGCGACTGTTATATTCAGTTCCGTATGAAGTCCTTGTTAATTTAGATGACGCTCTCCCCGATACAGAGGCTACTGATCCACTCGGCGGCGAAGTAACTTACGAAATTAGCGACTTAAAGGTTCAATTAATTCATGTCCGAAAAGGGCTTAAATTGTACAGTTGGTACAACAAAGTTCGTATGAAAATGGAGGGCGCCAATTTTTATCATTTATCGGGTACTGATTTGGAAGGAGTAGTTTTTGATCCGGGCCTTTACGGCGATTGGGGAGTTGTTAAAGGTTCTGTAATGGCCGACATACTTCCGGAATTAGACCACTTTCTGAATATCAAAGGGTATAATATCGCAGGAGTAGGTAAGTTTGGCGGATTTAGAAAGGACAAAGTCGTTAAAGTGGTGTTTGAGTTTTCGGAGGAATATGAACTTTTAAAACTAACAATTTATACTGATGGATGCAGTGAAACGCCAATATTTTTTAGTGGCGATAAGTTAAATTACCTTAAAGCAAGTTCTGCGTGGAAAGATCCAACTGCCATGGCTTATTTAGCCCAATTAGATGACATGATTACTGATCTGACAGCGCGCGAGCCTGTTCCGTGGGTAGAATTTATTAAAAAATATACTTACCCCCCTGTGGAATCCATAATAAACCAGGGATACTTGAATACTAACCCGCAAAACTTAGCTGTAAGTTGTATGGCCGACGCATTGGCGCAAGAAGGAAAACAACTAGGTGAAGATATATTAGATGAGGTTTTTAGTTTGGGAGATGCAATTGCTGCGCAGTTTCACAAGAATTTATGCTCAGAATCACCAGATAAAGTGCTAGATGATTGGAAAAAAATGGGCATTATTTATGATCCGAATGAGCCGGGCAATCTGGATAAAACAATATGGTCAATGGCATTAGAACAAGCAAATCAATCTCTTAATAATGAAACCCAAACCCCCGAGCGTATATGCGCCCAATTATCCGAGGCTGAATCACTCTCCGAGGTAGATGATTTGTGGAAAGAAATTTTAAATGAGCTTAAATTTTGCGGAATGTCAGATTTATTAATGAGCGCTATTCAATGTTTGTTTGGTGGCTTAACTTTTGAACAAGCAATGGCCACCGTGATAGAAAGCGCTTTGCGGGCCATGAGTTTAGAAAATTTTGATAAGCTGTTCGTTGGTTTGCCACCGGAGAAACAAGCAGAGTTAGAAGCTTTAGCAAAAAAGAAACTCGAGAGTGGAGACATATTTAAAGAAAGCTCAACTCTTCAGCAAACATCTGATGCGTTGGAGGGCAAATTAGGTATTGAAAAACTTTGGGATAAAGAAGGGCTCTCCGAGG
>Ga0080013_1005108_pt1 | contig 12462 bp, 21 predicted proteins | sample ETNvirenome_6_85_FD_69236 | JGI IMG/M metagenome (GOLD analysis project Ga0080013, IMG submission 69236) | Marine viral communities from the Pacific Ocean - ETNP_6_85 (SPADES assembly) (version 2) | ecosystem: Environmental > Aquatic > Marine > Oceanic | place: Pacific Ocean | collected 2013-06-19 | reverse complement strand
GTCTCTAGCTTGCTCTCTCGTGGCTTCTCCAAAACTCAAATCATAGCAATTTGCGATGGTTCCTATTTGCAACGGTGGGAAGGTGACGGACGTCACGGGCTGGGATTGCTCGAAGAGATGATCGATCGAGTCTCGGAGAACATCAGGGGGGGAATGTGGAAGAGTTGAAGGTGGAGCTGGGAATAACCCATCACCAAGTAGCACGCACCAGATCCGAGATCTCAGACGGAATAGACAAGGCTTGGGTATCGGTGACCGCCAAAGAGATCACCCGCCGGTTTGATGCTGTGAGCGTCGATGGAATGACGCCGGACAATGCACCCTCGAGCGGACGGCGGATCGCTCTACGTCCGTTCTCCGCGTTTGCCCATGCTCTCCCGGTGGATCCGGAGGCTCCCCACGGATTGGTGCTCAGATATCAAGATCGGCGATTCCAATGGCATGACATACCGATCCCGAGATCGATTCTCGAAGATAGGAAAGCGCTGTGGCAATTCTTAGGGGGACTTGGGATCCAGCTCTATGTTGACCCAGTTTTACGCTCCGCCGCTCATCAGTACCTGATTGAAGCAAACCCCGACACAGTGATCCGGACCTATAACAAGCCCGGTTGGTATGAGCTCGACAAGAAAGAGCCGATATTTGCTCTCCCAGATCAGATCCTCGGTGACCCGGACGGACTGCTAGACAAACACGGATCCGCCATTGCGAACACCAACCAACGGGGAACCCTGGAAGGTTGGCGCGAGACCATGGAAGACGCGCGCCTCTTTCCTATGTCTGAGTTTGCGATGTGTTTCGGATTTGCTCCGGTGCTCCTACCGTTTGTGGACTTCTCAGAGGACGGTGGCTTTCATATCCATGGGGGGACCTCTACCGGTAAATCAATTGCCCTCGAGGTGGCCGCTAGTATCTGGGGAGCTCCAAAACATACCGCTGGGGTTACTTCATATCTTCAGACCTGGAACACCACGTTAAACTACGTCGAAGCTATGGCGGAAGCATCGAACCACCTTCCGCTGATCATGGATGAGATCGGAGAAGCATCGGCCCGGACCGTTGCGGACTCCGCGTACATCATCTCAGACGGCCAAGGTAAGAGAAGGCTAGACCGGACGGGAAAGGCTCGGACGGTCCGCAAGTTTCGCACGCTAGCGCTGAGCTCCGGTGAGATCTCGATCCATGACAAGATCTCAAAAGCCGCTCACCACTTCGGCGGACAAGTGATCCGGTTCTGCGATATCGATATTCAATCCGGGAATCTCTACATTAGCGACGTAGAAGCCGCTCGAGCAGTGAAATCCAGACTCTCGGAAGACTTTGGATTGGCCGGGCCCGAGTTTGCCAAAGCTCTTAGGACCTACCCAGAGAGAGCCGGGCTCAAAAAACGCCACCGAGAGATCACCGAGATCCTCATTGGGAAATCTACGGATCCGAGAAAAGGCCGCGCCGCGTCAAGGTTTGCCCTGGTGGAGCTCGCTGGAAAAATTGCAAAGGAACTCGGACTACTACCGGAGAGCATAGACCCGGAGGGAATCATAAATCGCACCTGGAACGCGTGGACCGGGGACGCGGGAGAAGAACACGGGGACGACAACCGCACCGCCGCCCGCCGGTTGGTTGATTACATCGAACCCCTGATCTCCACCAGTATCATCCGAGTTGATAAAGACAATTACGAGAGCGACCCGCGCCGCGGACGGATTGATGGTTGGCTCCGCGAACCCACGAAAAAGGATCCGGTGACCCGCCTCTACCTCTTGCGTCAACCACTCGCGGACGCTCTCGGTGACTATTCGCTGCGTGCTTTTGTCCGCCACTTGCGGACGCTCGCCGCACAAAACCCCAATACGCTACGAGATGAGCCGTGGGAGATCATACGCACCGAGTCCGCTGCTCAGCTCAACCGAAAGACCCCGCGCTTCAGAACCGAGTTTAAGGAAGACGGATCCACCGCTTCCACCTCAAACCCGCGTACCTATCAATTTGACCTCATCAAGCTCCGAGCGTTTGCCGATGGAACCACCGATCTTAGTGGTTACGGGGACTTTACGGACAAAGATGAGGAGAAAGAAAGAACAGGCAGCCAATGCAATCTACTAAACTAAACCCCGAGCTCTCGCTCCCCGATCTCATACTTGCCCGCAACGCCGCGGTGGCCGATCAGGGATTGATCGCGGACCGCATCAAGGAACTCTCTGATCAGATCTGTGCAATGGTAGGAGTCAAAGTCGAAGGCTCCATCTCTGAGACCGTGGACACCCCGATGGGGACCTATCGGATCACGACCGTTGGAAAGCTCACCCGAGCGGTGGACCCCACGGCATGGGTAGAGCTCGAGAGTGAGATCCCCACCGAGTGGAGATCGCTGGTGGTTCAAAAGCCCCAGCTCGACCTACGCCGGTACCGCGCCTGCTGTGATTTCGCGCCAGAGGTAGCTCTACAAATGGAGAGAGCGCTCAAGACCAAAGCCGCGACCCCATCACTCAGAATTGAGGAAATTGAAGAATGAGCTGGATACCTCAGATCCAAAAGTGTCCCGCCGCGGTGGATTGTACCGGTTGGTTTGGTTTGCTCGCTGGACTCCCGGGGACGGGTAAAACGTACATCCTTCGGACGGTCCCCAATCTCGGGAGAACGTTAGCGCTCAACCTCGAGAACGGGTTTAGAAGTGTCAAAGATTTGACGGATCTCGACGTGATCAACGTGGAAGACTCGAAACACTTTGAAGCCGTTTTAGGCTGGCTAGAAGGTGGGCAGGTTGGCCAATACGATCTGATCTTCGTCGATTCAATCACCGAGCTCGCTGACATGACGTTTCGGGAAGCGAAAGTTACTGACAACCGCCACCGCTACATGGAAGCGAAGCAAAAGACGCTCGCCATGATCACCCGCTTGAGACGCTTGCGTCTCTCAGTAGTTGCGACATGCGGAGTCAAACGAAACTCAGAGACCGGACTTCAGCAAGTACTGGCGCCGGGGCAAGAACTCCCCGCGTATATCCCGCATCAATTTGACTTCGTAGCCGCCACCCGGACTCGAGAGACCGATCAAGGTACCCAATACGCGCTCCAATTCAAGCCATCCGGTGGTTGGGATTTCGTCAAAGCTCGAGACCCCCACGGAGTACTCGGAGAGATCGAAGATCCTAATCTTACCGCCCTGTTTGCCAAGCTCGATACACACAATCCAAGGGAGAGTTGACAATGCCGATTATTGAAATGGGGAATCGACCCCAGAGAACCCAAGAGAAAACCAACGGACCTCGACCGCTCATCCCGGATGGTAAGTACCTAGCCCGCATCATCTGGACTGAGAGAAAAGATTTCAAAAATGGAAACGGTGGCTATCTCTCGATCAAGCTCGCCCTCGTAGGTGGTGGTGAGAAGATTTGGGAAGATCTCAACATCTACCATACCAACGAAGAGTATCGGGAAAAAGCAAAGGACCGCCTCGAGATGATAGCTCGTTTCGGTGGTCTCAAAGTCGGCCCCCAGTTTGACACGGATTCTCTCAAAGGCCGGACCTATGAGATTGAGGTGGAGCAAAAGACCGAGACCTGGAACGGACAAACCCGAACCAAGAACCGGATCACCCGGTGGCATAGAGCTCCGGAGAACACCGCGACCCATCAAGCACAACCAACCGCTGAGAGTGCACCCCGCACCCGAGGTGGTTGGTGATGGAATTAACTGGATTGCAATGATCCAGAGGGATCCGGATCCTGCTTCCCCCTCGGTCCGGATCCCGCCCACGCTTTGGGGGAAAAGAGATTAGCTATGGAACGAAAAAGCAAAGAAAATGCGACCCACCCGTTTTGGTGGTTCTTCCTGTGCTCGCTGCTCCTGTGGGGAGTCTACGGGATCACCATCCACCTCGAGCAGTTAGACCGCGCCGTCCTCGGACGCCACGCGAAAGAGTACCAGCCAAAGCCCGAAGTGAAGCCGAAGAAAGAAGAAGAGAAAGCACCCAAAGAGCCTACACGGGTTGTGTTTGGTGAAGAAGAAGAGCCGGAAGACTACGGGACCAACGATAGAAACTCGCTCAACGGTCTCATCGTTGAAGCTACTGGACACATCAGGGGGATATGATGATCAAGAGACAAGACCGGATCCAGGACTACAAAAACGCGGACGCGATTCTCGATCACTTGGTCGAAGTAACTAACGCGCTATCAAACCAAACCGGACTCCATCAGAACCGAGTAAACTTGTTCGACTCCCAGCTGGATCAAGAGGTAGCAGACGCATACCTGAAAGCCTGTCAGGACTGCCGCGTGATTTTTGAAAGGCTGAAACCAATCTCTGACAAATTGGAGAAAGACCGCGGACCGGTGGGCTTTTGGTCTTGGCTTCTTCGTCGGCGAAAGACGCCAGCTCAGCCGATATTGGCACCCGTGACCATGGCGATCAGTCTCACCGCCACCGCTGAATCATGACCACACTGGCGGATCTAGTATGAGAATTCTCTCTTTGTTTAGTGGGATCGGTGGTCTCGAGTTGGGATTAGAGGCCGCGGGAGTTGGCCGCACGCATTGGCAAGTTGAGAAAGATCCATATTGCCGGAGCGTATTGGCCAAACATTGGCCCGACGTGGAAAGGTTTGAAGATGTCCGATCAGTTACCGCTGAAAATTTCCCCGGAGCCGAGCTCATCTGTGGGGGCTTCCCGTGCCAAGACATCTCAAACATGGGAACGCACCGCGGTTTGGAAGGGGAGCGATCTGGCCTTTGGGGGGAGTTTGCGCGACTCATTCGCGAGATATCACCCCGATTTGTCATTGTGGAAAACGTTCCAGCTCTCACTAAACGGGGACTTGGAACCGTTGTTGGAGACCTCTTGGCCCAAGGCCGGTTTGATCACGTCGAATGGGATATCATATCGGCGCTTAGTGTCGGGTCGGTCCATAGACGTGATCGGTTATGGATCATCGCGGGCAAAAACATTGCCGACTCCTACCGCTGGGGACGCCCATGGAAGCGGAAGCCGCAACACAAAGAACTCGAAAGCACACGCCGGGATCAGTCTAACGGACTGGGCCCGAAAGGACGGTGGGACGGGCCGGAGCTCAACCTCAATCCCTGGGAAACTTTCACCAAGATTTGTCCAGTGGATGATGGGATTCCCGGACGGGTGGCTATGTTGAGAGCACTCGGAAATGCCGTAGTGCCACAAGTAGCTTACCAAGTCGGGCTCAGAGTCCAAGAATTGGCTGAATCATGAACACGTTAGCGGACGCAATACTGGACGCGGTGAAAGACGCGGACACATCCGAGCACCGGGAGCACCTAGGTGCGTCTCTAATCGGCGATGAGTGTTTGCGAAAGGTTTGGTATTCTTTCCGCTGGTACGTAAAGCCAAATTGGTCCGGTCGCATGCTGAGACTTTTTGACCGTGGAGCTCGGGAAGAGCCCGCGCTCGAGGAAATTATCCGCCGGATCCCTGGTGTCCATATCGCCACCATTGATCACAATACCGGTAAACAATTCCGAGTGGTTGATCCCGAGCTCCCCGCGCTCGGTGGCTCGCTTGACGGAATGCTGCTCAATCCACCGGAAGCACCTGATCAGACGGTGGGACTCGAGATCAAGACCTCCAATCATAAGAACTGGGACAAGCTGAAAAAGAGTGGAGTGAAGAGCGCACAAAGACGCCATTATACTCAGATGAACCTCTATGCGTTTTGGTTCCAGCTCCCCGGATTCGTCTATGTCAATGTGAACAAAGACACCGACGCTCTCTACTCCGAGTGGATCCCATTTGACTCACAAGAAGTAGACCAAGCTCGAGCCGATGCGCGCACGGTCCTAACTGCTGAAACACCACCTCGAGGGATCTCCAAGATCCCCTCTTGGTGGCAATGTAAATTTTGCCCAATGTTGGAGGTGTGCCACTTCGGAGCCGCGCCGGATGTCAATTGTCGAACTTGCGTCCATGTGGAGTCTGAGCTCATCGGAGCGAATCGCTGGAGCTGTAGCAAAACCGGAGAGATGCTCACCGGAGATGAACAACGCGCCGGATGTGCGGAGTACAAGGGGCCGGTTGATGGGTGAAGACTGGAAACCGGTGCCGGGGTTTTCCCATGCCTATGAAGTATCGAACCGCGGAAGAGTCCGGAGCTGGCTCAAAGGCCGCTGGGGCCGCCGGAAAAAGCCTCGAGTGCTTCAGCCCGCGATCTCAAATGGGAACTATAAACACGTCTCGCTTGTGAAGAATCGAAACAAGCACACCAAGATCATCCACGTTTTGGTTGCGGAGGTCTTTGTAGGTCCGCGCCCTCATGGAGCTAGGATCATCTTCAAAGATGGAGATCGAACAAACACCAATGTTGAGAACATTGAATACTTAGAAGGGGAAAAAGAGTGAATTTAGCGACAATCACAGATCACAAAATGACCACGCCAGAACGCGCCAGACTGGCAACGCTCGAGGAAGTTGTTGAGAGCAACCTCCGGGGATTTGAGAAGCTCGGAGAAGCGCTCACCGAGATCCGAGACTCCAAGCTCTACCGTGGAGCTCATCCGACGTTTGAAGATTACGTAAGAGACCGGTGGGGGATAGCCAAGTCCCACGCGTACCGGTTGATAAGCGCAAAAGAGGTGGTTCGAAACGTGGACCCAGACGGGGACCATATGGAGCTCCTCGAGGGGCATGTGCGCCCGCTTGCATCGCTTGACCCTGAGACACAAAAAGAGGTGTTTGAGAAAGCCGTGGAGTCCGCGCCCGGTGGAAAGCTCACCGCCCGGCATGTTGAGGAAGTCGTGGAGAGCTCGGGGCACTCGGTCCGCATGAAAGCGAAGAAAGGCCCGGTTGAGTGGTACACACCCGATCACATCATCGAGCTCGCTTACAACATCCTGGGAGATATCAACCTAGACCCCGCATCCAATGAGACCGCTAACAAGTGGGTAGAAGCCGACAAGTATTACACCCTCGAGAATGACGGATTGACTCAGCCGTGGTCTGGCTCTGTTTGGCTCAATCCACCCTATGACAATGTGGGACCGTGGGTGGACCGCTTGATCTGGGAATACACCAAAGACAGAAACGTGGACGCCGCGCTCCTCCTGGTGAACGCCAACACCGAGACCAATTGGTTTCGGCGTCTCTATGATTTCGACATCTGCTTCATCAAGGGCCGGTTGAAGTTTTGGAACCCGGACAAGGTGGACGGACTTGGAGCCCCCCACGGGAACGCGCTGATCTACTTCGGTTTTGATCCGGATCTCTTTGCCGAACAAGCATCAAAAATTGGCACCGTGATCTCTCGGACTGTTGGCGACCCCTATGGACGCAAGATCACGGAGTGGAAGGGGGCCCAAAGTGGGTGAGCTCATTGTGGTTACACTATTTGTTGGTGCTTTGGTCGTGACTGGATACGGATTTGGGTACCAGCTCTACCAGAAGAGACAAACGCGCGAGTCAATCCGCCGGTATTTAAACGACCTCGATCAAGATGAGTGGAGACGGTGACATGTTTGGACGAAAGAAGAGCCCGCGCCAGTCTCAAATTAGGCGAGAGAGCTACCACCACCAGATCCAGGCTGAGAAGGGAAAGCTCGAGAAAATGAATAGAGTACTCCCGGAGCTCGGGGAGTGCCTCAATAGTGGCTACCTAGATGCCGCCATTGACTCCGCAAGTAATGGCGGTTTCTCGTCTCGAGTAACGGGACCGCTTGAAAAAGCAAAGGGAGCTCAAAGCCGGTCCGAAGCCGCGAATTGTATCGCTCGAGCTGGTGTGGCTCACCGGGAAGAAATCCGCAAAGTAAAAGACCGGATTCGGGAGCGTATGGACTGGATTGAAACAGAGAATTGACCCTCTTGGGCTTCTCCAAGTGGGACACACCCCGCCCGGTGACCACGTTTAATCTTTCAAATGAAGGGAGACTTCTTCTGAGATCGAGCCGGGTGGGGACGTTTCAAGAGAGAGGAAAAATGAAGACAACGATTCAATGCGATATTACCGACACCAACAGAGAGTTCTCTTTTGTGGGCCCTAATGGCGATCTGTTGATGACTCTCACGGTCTTTTGCAATGGCTATCTCAACGCAGACATCCACGCGCAAAATGTTCGTGGACGCCTGATCCCATTAGAGATTCGAAACGGAAAGCCCCGCATGATTCACCAATCCCAGCCAATTAGCTTGGTACTAAGTGATGGTGAATCGCATGATCGAGTCGTAACGTCTTTCCATTTTCATGCCGTTGAAAAATGAACGAAGCCGAGCTGATCGAATGGTTGGCTGATCTGGTCAAACGTTTTTGCAACACGGAAGACCCGCAAGAGCTCGCACGGATCAAAAGTGAAGCCCTATCGGTGTTGGAGCTTTTTGCGGACTCATTGGCCGATTAACTGTGCTTTACACTTGCCCCATAACACTCAAACAAGCTTCTCGAGTAGTAACGCGGTGGCATAGACACCATAGAGCTCCTCATGGTGCTTTGTTTGCAATTGCCGCCTGCTCCGCGGGCGAGCTGGTTGGTGTTGCCGTAGTGGGTCGCCCTGTTGCGCGAATGCTCCAAGATGGATGGACTTGCGAAGTTATTCGTTGCTGTACCGATGGGAGCAAAAACGCGTGCTCGCTTCTCTATGGCGCGAGCTGGAGAGCTGCCAAGGGATTAGGATATAGGCGGATCGTTACCTATACCCTTCCATCGGAAGGTGGGGCCAGTCTCCGCGCTGTGGGTTGGCGAGCTGTAGAGAATCAGGGGGGGGGGAGCTGGGATAGAGAGAGCCGACACCGAACCGATGCACACCCCACCGATATCAAGACCCGATGGCAGATCTCGAGCTCCGACCACTTGCGCGACCAGCTCCCGGGGTTTGGGAAGATAGCGCCACCCGCCCAAACTTCATTATTCTAAATCTTGGATTTGACGCTTCACAATTTGACCCGGTACCATTTTGGTATGGACTACCGAGATCGAGTATTAGCCGCTGTAAAGGCTTTCTACGAGTCTCCCAAAGCACGCGAGAGAGTCCGGTCTGAAGTGAAACCGAAGAAAAAGAGAGCTCACCCGGAGATCCCCACCGAGTCCGAGATCCAGATCAAGCTCGCGGGATTGCTTGACCAGCTCACTGTGGCCGGAGAGCCGCTCGTATGGTTCCACCCGCCGCTTGAGTCCTATGGGATCTCTCCCATATCCGCCCGACGCAGAAAGCTCAGCGGAGCAAAAAAAGGCTGTCCCGATATTCTAATCTTTTCTAAAGGTCCGCTCTCCGGTAGGCCCACCGCGATAGAGCTCAAGCGCTTAAAGTACTCGAGCACCACCGCGGAACAACGAGACTGGCTCCAGAGATTATCTAACGTTGGGTGGGACGCTCATATTTGCAAAGGATATAGAGCCGCGCTCGAGGTACTTAGGGCCGCTGGTTACGTGTCTTAATTACTTCCGGATCCCGTGCATTGATAGAAGATGATCACGCCAGTTTGCCGCCGCTTGATCCGCATCCGCTCGGAGCTGGTTGAGATCCAGCAAAGGGCCCGGACATTGCTTGGAAGCGCTCGAACTCCCACCCGGTAGCTCATCGTGTCCCCAAATGGAGAGACCTAGGAGCTTGAAAAGTCCGCAAAGCTCACTGAGAGACTGATACTGGGCCGCGGTGGGCTTCTCCACCCTGAAATCACCAATACACGCCACCGCTAGAGCTCGAGTATTGAAGCGCCGCGCGTGCGGTGCATTGTCTCCAAGCTCGAGCGCCTGCTCCACCGTTCCGGACTTCTGAATAAAGAAGTGATACGGGACGTTGCCACCGGTAAACGACCCAGCAGCAAAACGCGATTGGTCGTTAAACTTCTCCGAGATTGAGATCGCATCATTGCCAAGTGAGTCCCCGATCCGGTGGACCACCAACCGATCCACCTTCTCCCACTTTCGGGACCGCGGTTTCTTGTCGTCGCAGAGCTCGATCACATCACGTATTTTAAGAATCATCGCCAATTATCCTGTAGTGGTTGACGGTCCTCGAGACAAAACTCCGGACGTGGTATGAGCTCCGCACCTTCTGAATTATCAAGAGAGCTTCGAAGTTTGGGATCCTGAACTTGTCCGCCACCAGCTCAACCGTGACCGCTTCTTTTTTCATCCACGGGATTAGCTCGGGGAGAATATAGGCCCAGCTCGGACCGCTCACCACGTCACCTCGAGCCCGGTGATTGCTTGAAAATGTCTCGAGGTGTCGATCTGCGCTTCTGCAAACCCAGATACCTGATCAGTGAATTTGGCTTTCAAGTCCGCTTTGACATGGCCACCAAGATCAGAGTCCCAACCACCAAGTAAACGAAGGTGCCCGTGGCCAGGTAGGAATTGATCCGCCGTCTGAAGCGCTTTCTGAGCTCGTCTCTCAACCGTCTGCGCTAACTGTCGAGATCCTGTTTTGAGTGCGTCTCCGCTTGATCCCGAGCCGCTGCGACGTGAGCGAATGCGATAGACTCCGCCGCTTTGATCTTGCCGCGGGTGAACGTGTAGCCGAGACTTGCCAGAGTTGCCGTAGCTCCCCCGATGATAGCGAGCCAAAACTTGTTCTGGATCATCCCGGAATCACTTAGGCCCTCGAGAATCATAGCCGCGACCGGGAGCAGAGTGGACGCCAACATAGCCCACTTGGTGGTTTTGTATTCGCTCGTTTCGCTTCCAGGCTTACCGACTCCATTAGTGTCCGACATTTGATGCACCTTCCCGTCTGATCTCGTCTTTCGCTTCTGTTTTAGCTTTGTCGATCCGGTAAGCCTCCCGAAACTCATACATGAGCTTGAGGCCTTCCACGGTTTTATCTTTGAGCTCGTCCACCGACTCTTTGAGCTCTGCCATCTTCTGCTCAGCCAGACTTATCCGTACCTCGAGTTTAGAGCTCGAGCCGTTGCCCTTCTTCTGATCCACCGTCCGCTCAATAATCCTGAGAGCCGCGACCAATGCCGCGCCGATGATCCCAGCAATACCGGCAGACTCCGGATCCATTATGGGCCCTCGTCCGGTGGCACCGCATCCTCAACAGTGTGACCACCTGTGGCCATATTGTCCTTCAGTGCTGCAATGGCGTTGTCGATGAGCGCTGTGATTGCGTCACCCGACATCGGCAGACTCACACCGAAGCGCGTATTCTCTACTTCGGGCAGCGTTGCGATTGCTTGGCACTGTGCCGAGACCTCGCCGGTTGCCACGTCTTTGCTGATTGTCACCTGGACTTGATGCAGTCTCTTAGTTGCCATCGTTCTCTAGCTCCTCGATTCGCGCCGTTAATTCCTGAACGGCTTTGATTAGTGGGACAACCAGGGTCGCATACTGAATCCCCATCTTCCCGTTCGCTGCTTCATTAACACCGTTGAAACTTACACCTAGCGACTCAATGACGGCTTTGACCTCTTGAGCGAGCAATCCATCAACGCGGCTTGTGTCGTCAAACTCATCCTTGATTGGTTGCTGCGTATCCACGTCAAACTGGGGGGTTGAATGCCGAGTCTCATTACCCTCTTCATCAGTACTGAGAGAACCTTGGGTGTAGATTTTTTCTCGAATCTCACTAGGCCACTCGGCGGGATGTTTGCGAGTAAAACTGACCGGCCTAAGAGCATTAACGAAATCAAGACCAGCATCAGCGTCTTGAACGTTTTCCTTTATGCGCTCGTCTGAATCAACAGTCCAGTCAACTTTGATGTCAGCGGTTGCAAGCGTTGCATTGCCAAGCCTCATCTTATTGACACCGTCAGTAACAGAGCCATAACCAATCGCAATTTGATTATTTACAGTTGCAGAGCAATCACTGCCGGAGCCGATACTAACGTTTTGAGTGCCCGAGGTAATAGCGTTCCCGGCATCATTGCCAATGGCGGTATTGTGGCTTCCTGTGATCGCAGATCCAGCAGCATACCCCATGGCGACGTTAGCAGCACCCGCAGCACCACTAAGACAGCCTGTCCCTACCGCGGTATTGGAGTATGAGGTAGAGCCTCGCCCCGCACTTTTACCTATGTAGGTGTTGTCATTGCCGCTGCTATTGTTGAGCCCAGCCTCAAAGCCTAAGGTGGTGTTGTATTGACCCACCATGTTTGCCGGGCCAGTGTTGAGATCACCAGCGCTTCGGATGGTCACGTTCCCTTTGCCATCACCACATATGAGACGGCGCTGGTTCGTGTATTCTAGCGCTGTTGCACCGTCGCCGGTTAGGATCTTCAGATAGCTAGGGTCAGTGGTCCATTGGCCCTGATCTCCTGAGCCCGCCGCATCTTCATCAATCACAAAGTTGTCTGCATCAGTGACACTCGCAACCGTGTAGGCAGTGCCCGCCGCATCTTTTACCGCTGCACCCTTCACGAGCCCGTGAGCGGTTGACTCAACGTCACGATCCCCTGTGCCGCTGCACGTGTTCGAAGAGTCAGATAGGTTTGTGCTCAGGTTGCCCGTCACCTTCAGAAGGCCGCCGGTTTTTTGAAATGCTACGGTTTCAACTGTCTCAACGAGAAA
>Ga0080013_1005106_pt1 | contig 12474 bp, 4 predicted proteins | sample ETNvirenome_6_85_FD_69236 | JGI IMG/M metagenome (GOLD analysis project Ga0080013, IMG submission 69236) | Marine viral communities from the Pacific Ocean - ETNP_6_85 (SPADES assembly) (version 2) | ecosystem: Environmental > Aquatic > Marine > Oceanic | place: Pacific Ocean | collected 2013-06-19 | reverse complement strand
CATTGAACAAACTCTTTCTTCTAAAGGATCTAGTGGTGGAAATGGCGTTGCTATGGGTGGTGGCGGTGGTGGTAACTGTAGAGGTGGTGAAGGTGGGAGTGGTGGAAATGGCGGTGTAAGAATTACTTGGGGATTAACTGGTAAGGTTCGAACATGGACTACTCCAGGAGTTTATAATGTAACAGTTCCGGGAAATATTGGTAAGGCAGGAGCAGGTGGTGGAGTATCAGTAACTGCAAAGTTTGAAGGAACTAGTAGTGATAATCTTGAATTAGTTGTAAGTGGTACTGGTACAGCAGAGTGTACTATTAGGTTTGATGCGAATGATAAGGAAGCGTGGGGTGGTGGACTGGCTATTAGGACGATGAAATGTGGTGATATAACTTTAACAAGAAAGGCTGGTAGCTTAAGGTATGAAACTTTGACTGGGACTGGTACTTTTGTAGGAGGAAAACGTTATAAGGTAGAAATAATTGGTGCTACTAATGAGGCAGGACAACCTAGAATTTCTGATACAAGAGTAGAGTTATTGGATGCTCATGGTGATGATACTAATGCTAGTCTTAATTTATCAGTTTCATCTGCCCCTCAACCTATGAGTGGTGTAACTATAGTTTGTATTGGTGGTGGTGGAAGTGGATATAAAGATCAAGGTGGTGATAAGCAAGGCAGTGGTGGTTCTGGTGGTGCCTATGCTTGGATAAATCAGGATATTGAATCTGGTAAGAAGTTAAAAGTTGTTGTTGGTAAGGGAGGACAAGGTAAAAATGTTCAGGGTGGAGAAAATGGTAGTGATAGTTATGTGGAACTAGTATCTGATCCCCCACCACCAAATCTTACAAAAATAATAAATCAGAAGAAAGGGAAGATGTCTTATAAGGGTCCAAATCTTTTTCATTATACTGATAAGAGGTGGGGAAAAGTTATGAATAAGTTGGGTGTTTCTCCTTCAAATATAGATGCCGATTTAGATAATCCTTCTTCTGACAATGTAGGGATGAAGACATTGGAGTGGACTAATGTTGATTTTCCATTCAAAGGTCAATATGATGTGTTGTTTGCTGCAGATAATAAAGCATCTTTGTATATTAATGGAGAACAATTATTATATGCTGATGAAAATTATTCATTAAGTAGTGATAAGAGTTATGATAAGATTAATATTGGAGCACCAGGGAGGTATGATGTTAAGATTGAATTAATTAATACTCATTCTCAGGAAGGTGGTTCATTTAATGATGATGTGTTTAGTAGTAATCCTGTTGGAGTAGTTTTAGAAATTAGAAAGGATGTAACCGTAGAAACTTCAAAGGGTAAATCCTGGAAAGAGAATCCTTTAGGAGTTGCTGGTGTTCTTATTCCTCCACCTTGCGCTAAAATAGTTGGTGGAAAAGGTGTTGTAGAGACGGTTATTATAGATGACGTTGGTACTGGATTTGAAGATCCTACAACTCCAGGTGAGACTCCACAGTATCCTGTAGTTCCTGTTTTAAGAGAGGTCCGATTGGGCACTGGCGGCGGCGGTGGTGGTATTAACTATGATTGTAGTAAAGATAAAGTTATTATGATACCTGACTTGGGATACAAATTTAAACCAGTTTGTGGTTCTTTTGGAACTATAGAGGAGGTTAAGGTTATTCCTCCTCCTACAACTCCATTTATTCCATTCGTACCAGAGATTTATATTTCATCGGAGACTGGAGTAAATTGTAGACTTGCTCCAGTGTTTGATTTTATAGTACCGCCGCCTGATATACTTCCTCCTGAGAATGTTCTTCAGGTAACAGATTTGGCTGGTATCAAGCAGACTGGATACTATAATGGTAAACCATACTATGGTGCTATCTTCTATGAGAATGGTATTAAGTATGCTGGTTGGTATGAAACTGCTGGACAACCTATCCAGGTATATGATACACTACAAGAAAGCATCGATGCTACAGTTACTACACTTCCATCTGCAATTCAGAGACAGGGTAGTGATGTTACCAGCAATGATCCTAGACTTAATATTCCAGGCACTCCTGAAAATCTTACTTAAATAGAATATGGCAGACGACGTTTCTAGAATCCCGGAAAAGACAAGTGAACACCCCGCAGGTAAAAATGAAAATGCGAAGATAAATTATACTGCCACGGGGTATGGTAATGAGCATGGATCACTTCATTTTGGTAGAATTGATAGGCATGGTCAGGTTACTGCTGGGGTACAACTTCAAGCACAAGATGGTCGGCAGCAAGTTTCTTTAGATAATGATGGTCCTCGTAAAGGATATACTACTGTAACTACTCCTGCTAATTTTCAAGTTAGATGTGGCACGGATAAGCAACTTACACAAGCAGCACAAGATAGTTTATGTTTAAATGCAGAGAATGGTAATATTCTTATTAATGCTGGTCAGGGAAAGATTAGATTGCAAGCAAAAGATATTGAGATAATAGCGCTTGATGGGAAGGGTACTCAAGGTAATATTCGTCTGAATGCAAGTGAATCGATTACTCAAAATTCTAAACAAAATTTGGTTCATGCAACGGTTTTGTTCAGTATTAGTAGTATTGGAATTGGTAATATTAGTGCAAATACATGTTTAAATATGTACGGATCTATGATTAGGGGTGTTACTGATGCCGTATATCATAAAGATTCTAAGGTTGGAGGAAAACTTCAACAAATGTTGAATAATATGCTAACTGCTGTTAACATCTTAACTAACTAGGAGGATTAAGAAAATGTCATGGAACGTTGATGATGTAAATATTGGTGGCCAACTTCATGTTGGTACTGGTGTTTATCCTGCCATTAAGGAAGGTAAAAATAAAATAAATGGGTCAGCAGCTCTTGAAGGTCCAGTGGTTGTGGGCCCACCCAAAACCTATGGGTCTACAGAGGCCACTTTGATGGTAGGACCTCTTTCTAATGATGATCCTGATTGTCCTTCTGCTAAACATGCTTTAAAGGTAACTGGACCAGGAGATGCGGTTTATATACAGGGTAATATGTATGTTAGTGGTACTGTTGATTGTGAATCTACAGGAAGATTAGAAGATAGACACCAAACAGCAGATAAAAAACCAAAACTTTTTGATATGAACCATCCTTCTACCAAGGGGATGCGTCTTGCTCATGCTTGTATTGAGGGACCTGAGGTTTCAGTTTTCTATCGTGGAAGGTGTAGAAACTCAAAAGAGATTGTATTTCCCTCTTACTGGAAAGATTTAGTACATATTAATAGTATTAGTGTTCAACTTCAACCTGTTGGTGCTCATCAAGATATTATTGTAAAGAGATGGGATGATAAGAAAGTATATCTACAGTCGAAAGGTGGGATGCCAATTGATTGTTTCTATCACATCTATGCAGAGAGAAAGGATGTAAAACCATTAGTGGTTGAGTATACTGGAGAGACTTGGAAAGATCGTCCTGAAGCAGACCATGATTATCCTAATACGGTGACAGGTTGACTTTTCGGTTGACCTATGTTATACTAGATAATGATAGCGGTATGTATTAGTCTATGGATGACGAATATTTGACAAAATGTGTGGTGGACCCAGTTAAGAGAAAATTTTACTTATACTCTAATGAAGGACAAGAGAAGAGTGTAACGTGTGATAGTGTAGAAGAATTTATGGGTGTGTTGAAGGTGGTACGTGCTACTTGTCCAGAAGATAGATTGTCATACTCAAATCCGATTATCTGAGGGGAAAATCAACTTTTAATTCCAAAAAAGGGCGGAAAAAAACTCCGCATTTTTTTTGGCCCATTACTTTTTTAAAGACTTACATTAGAATGCTAAATAATCTATAACGGACTATAAGTATTAATAAAATGGGTCTTTCTAGATTAGATAATTTTCTAAAGTCGGCCAGAGGGACAATCCTCTATGTTAACCCTAATGATTTAGATGCTACTGATAGTGTTGAAAATCAGGGTAACTCCTTGACTCGTCCGTTCAAGACGATTCAACGTGCTTTGATAGAATCATCAAGATTCTCTTATCAGAGAGGGTTGAATAATGATAGATTTGGCAAAACGACTATATTACTATATCCTGGTGAGCATGCAGTTGATAACAGACCAGGATACATACCGGATGGTTCAAATAATTATAAGTTAAGGAGTGGTTCAACTACTAACGATTTACCAGCCTGGGATAATACCACTAATTTCGACTTAGATTCACCAGATAACGAACTTTATAAGCTTAATAGTGTATTTGGTGGAGTTGTAGTGCCTCGTGGTACATCTCTTGTTGGGATGGATCTTAGAAAAACGAAGATTAGGCCGAAATATGTCCCATCACCAACAAATGACAATATTGAGAAAAGTGCGATATTTAGAGTTACTGGTGGATGCTATTTTTGGCAATTAAGCATATTTGACGCAGATCCTAATGGAACTTGCTATGTAGACTATACTACTAATACTTTTGTTCCTAATTTCTCTCATCATAAGTTAACTTGCTTTGAATACTGTGATGGAGTGAATGGAGTTGATATTAGTGATGAATTTTTAACTTTCTCTACAACCAGAACTGACCTGGATATGTATTATGAGAAGGTTGGTCTAGTTTATGGACAATCATCTGGTCGTGCAATTGAACCAGATTATCCATCTGCTGCTATTGACATTCAACCTAAAGTTGATGAATATAGGATTGTAGGACCAACTGGAGCATCTGTTGGTATTACTAGTATTAAGGCAGGTGATGGTGTAACTGCAACTACAACTATTACAGTTACTACTGCTTCTTATATGAAGGGATTGGATGTAGATACTCCTTTCCATATTCAAGGAATTACAGCAACTGGATATAATGGACAATTTGTAGTATCTGATGTTCCTGCTGATGGTCAGATTAAGTATACAGTACAGAATGCTCCAGATGCAGCACTTCCATCGGTTGCCGGTGCTACTCTTGCTCTTACTTCAGATACAGTAACATCATCTTCACCATATATCTTTAACACTTCGTTACGTTCTGTATATGGTATGTGTGGTCTCCTTGCTGATGGAGATAAAGCAACTGGATTCAAGTCTATGGTTGCTGCTCAGTTTACTGGTATTGGTCTTCAGAAGGATGATAATGCCTTTATCATCTATAATAACTCCACACCGAAAACTGGTGCATATGATGATAATACCAATTCAACCAGTCCCTTAAGTACTAATTCAAGGGCAGTTCACAAGCCATCTTACAGAAACTACCATATTAGGGTAGTAAATGATGCTGTAGTACAGTTAGTATCTACATTTGCTATTGGTTACGCAGAGCATTTTGCGGTTGAGACTGGAGGCGATATCTCCATGACCAACTCCAATTCTAACTTTGGTTCTCATGCTCTAGCAGCATCAGGATTTAAGAGAACTGCGTTTGGTCAGGATGATAAAGGATATATTACAAGTATCATTCCTCCTAAGGAGATTCCTCTTACAGAGAACTCATTAGAATTTGAGTTAGTTGATGTTAATCAAACTGGATCGGCCGTTGGTGTTGGTTCTACTGCTCATCTATACCTTTATGGACAGAAGAACAAGGATGTTCCACCTGAGAATGTTATTGAGGGATACAGAGTTGGTGCTAAAGAGAATGATAGTCTAAAAGTACTGGTATCTTCTGCTGGAAGTATAACTGAGTATGGTTCACGTATTGTAATGCCGGGGTCGGAGGATAGTGCTGAGAAAATATTTACTGTTAAGCGAAGTGTAACTGGAATTAATAGTATAGGTAGTAATAGTGCGGGTGGAAATCCAAATGTTATTACCTTTACTGCTGCTCATACTTTAATAAATGGTGAATCGGTTCGTATTTTAAGTAATGATGGTCATCTTCCTGATGGGTTAGATGCTAATAATGTTTATTATGCTATTGCTGGTACTCCTGCTGGATTAAGTACTAATACTAATATTAAAGTTGCTAAGACTTTAGATGATGCTGTTAAAGGAAATGCTTTATCTATTAATGATAAGGGTGGTCTTCTTAAAGTTGTAAGTAGAGTATCTGATAAGAACTCTGGTGATATTGGTCACCCAATTCAGTTTGATACCACTCAGTCACAATGGTATGTTAAAGTCTCTAGTGCTGCGACTGATAACCAGATTTATTCCACTATTGTTGGATTAGGTTCTACTGGACTTGGTGCTGCTACACCGAAGACCTTTGTAAGAAGAAGGAATGATGCTAGGAGTTCTGTTGATACTCTTTATCGTGCAAGATATGTTGTACCTAAGGATGGTGGTGTAGCAAGACCACCTAGTGATGGATTTATTATTCAGGAATCTAATACTTCAATTGGTTCTACTGATGTAGAGATACAGACTTATTTTGGAACAGGGTCTCTTGCTAATGCTAACCAGCAAAGGAACTTTAGAGTTATTGCTGGTGCTAGTTGGGATGGTGTGTCTAGTGCTACGATAGCAACTGAACTACCTCATAACCTAACTGTAGGTTCTGAAGTAAAAATTGAGAATGTTAAGAGTAGTGAGAATACTACTGCTACAGATAATACTGGATATAATAGGAACTTTAGTGTTACGGGAATTAGTAGCACAAGAGGATTTGCTGTTGGATTAACTACCGATCCAGGAACCTTTAGTAATGATATTTCTACCAGAACGACTGCACTTCCATCATTTAAGAAGAAGAGATATAGTAATACGTATTATATCTACAGGACAGAAGAATCTCAACCTTATGTTTCTGGAGAACAGGATGGAGTTTATTACTTAACTTTAGCGAATGCTTCTAATGCTCCTACAGTTACTCCATTCCAGTCAGATAAGTTCTCTCAACCAATTAAGGAACTTTATCCACAAACTACGAGAGATAATCCAGTTTCCGACCCTGCACCAGCTGAATCTTTTGCTGTTCCTGGTCTTATTGGACAGGTTGTTCTTAATGATGTCAGAAAGAGTCTTACAAAAGAGACTTTAGATTGGTATAACCGGGATGTTGGCGTTGGTGTTGGAATTACCAATATCACTTCTACAACAGGGGTTGCTCATACTATTACAACAGTTTTAGATCATGGATTAAACAGAGTTACTAAACTTAGTGTTGTTTCTGGTGGTGCTGGTTATGGTAGTGGTATTGCTGGAGACCTTTATAATGCATCTTTAGTTGCAATTGGTTCTTCTACTACAGGAGAGAATGCTACTGCTAAGATTACCTTTAATGGAAGTGGTACCATTACTGCTGTACAGATAATGGATGGTGGTAGTGCTTATGGTATTGGTAATACATTAGCAGTAACTGGTGTTACTACTTCTGGTTCATTTACTGAGGCAGTTCTAAAAGTTGATGCCATCTATAATAATGTTAATGATGTAATTAATATTATTGGTATATCCTCTGAATCTTATGCTGGATATAATAATCTTCATAGAATTACTGGTGTTAATGTAGGTTGGTCTAAGACTGTAACTGTAGAATCAACTTCTACACTTTCTGGTTTCTCTACTATAACTGGAATAGGAGCAACATTAACTGCTAACTCTTATTTCTATAATACAGGTGAAGCAGTAAGAATTAACACTCTTTCTTATAATAATACAACTGGTATTGCTACAGTAACAACTCATAACAATCACGGATTAAAGGTTGATAGTAAGGTTAAATTTACTGGAGCAGGTCAGGCAGTTTATAATGGTAATTTTGTAATAACGGAGAACATTAGTCTTACTTCCTTCTCTGTTAATATTGGTGTTACAACTCAAGCACCTACTGCTACAGGAACCATTTATGCATATCGTGAAGGATTTGCATCTAATAGTGGTAATATTACAGTAGATAATGAAAACTTGAATGGTAGAATGGTTCCAACTTATGCTGGAATTACTACTACAATTTCAACTGAGATTGTTTCTCCTGCTGATATTACTATTAACGTAACTAATCTATCCAATTTAAATGTTAATATTGGTGATTATCTAGCAATTAATGATGAAATAGTAAGAGTTAAGACTACTGTTGGTTCTGGTGCTGCTTCTGTTACTGTATTCCGTGGTTTGTTAGGATCCAAGGCAGCAAATCATCCAATTAATTCTACGCTTAGAAAGATATTTGTTAACCCAGTTGAACTTAGAAGGCATTCTATTGTTCGTGCATCTGGTCATACGTTTGAATATGTTGGATATGGTCCAGGTAACTACTCAACTGCCTTCCCAGATAAGCAAGATAGGCAAATCTCATTTAATGAAGAGTTATTAGCACAGTCCATCATGCAAGATGGTGGTGTTAACTTCTATACTGGTATGAATGACCAGGGTGTATCTTATGCAGGTAACAAGAAGTTAAGTACTCTGACGGGTAAAGAAGAAATCTTTGGAACACCAATTCCAACGGTTGAAGGTGAGGATATTGGAAATCTTCCTGGATTGAATATTAATGAAGCAACAGAGAGTTCATTAACTAGGTCAATTAAGATTGAGGGTGGTCCAGATAACAAGATTGCTTCTGAATTTAATGGACCAGTTATCTTTAATAATAAGATAACTTCTAATTCCGATAAGGGAATTGAAGCACAGTCTTATTATGTTCAGGGTGATCAGGTTGTTTCTAGGAAGCACACTTTATCAGACTCTAAACCTGATCTTGCTGGTAACCCTGGTGATATAACTTATCAGTCTGACCCATCTGATGGTGGTTATACTGGTTGGATTTATTCTTCTAATAATGAGTGGAGACGTTTTGGTGGTGTAAGTAATTCCTCAGATTTCAACGTTATGGTCTTTGACCAGGTTGGAATTGGTACTACAACTCCAGGAGATTTACAACTTCAAGTTGGTTCTGGTAGTTCAATTGTTGCTATTGATGGAAATGGGGTTGGTATTGGCACAACTGCAAATACCTTTAAACTTCATGTTAATGGCAATACTAATATTATTGGAACCTGTGCTGCTACCTATTTCTCAGGAGATGGTAGTGGATTAACTGATGTAAGTGTTCCTTCAAGTGGTTGGACCAATTATGTTTCTTCTGGATCTACTCTTACATATAATACTTCTTTAAGTAATATTGGTATTGGTACTACTGCTCCTAGATTCAACTTAGAATTGGGTTCAATTGGTAGTGCTACTACTTCCATTTATGCTCACGGTGAAGCAAAATTCGTTGGAATGGTTACAGCAACCAATACTTATATTACTGGTATTGTAACTGCTAAGGGATATTTGTTAGATAATGTTTCTTCCGGTACAATTTATGGTTCAAAGGTAGGTCTAGGAACTAACAATCCACTTCAGACTGTTCAAATTGGTTTAGGTAACACTACTGATTTGATGGTTGTGACTGGTATTGGTTCGGTTGGTATCGGTACTACAATTCCAAAAGCAAGACTGGATGTTCAAGGTCACACTAAACTGAAGACATATTCAGAGAGTGTCGGTGTTGGTACAGTTTATGCTAATGAGATTAGGATTGATCTTAGCACAGCACAGACATTTGAATGTACGGTTGATGATAATGTGACTGGGTTCAGACTTTATAATATACCTACAGATGTTACGTCCTTTACCCTCAAGGTTACTCAGGATACTACAGGTAGTAGGAACGTTGGTATTGATACCTTCTATGTGGGTGCTGGTGCCACATTCCCGGTCTATTGGCCTGGAGGATTGGTTCCGATAGTGACACCAACAGCAAGTAAATCTGACGTGTATTCGTTTAAGATTTTCGATGGCACTAACATTTCAACCGTAGGCATGTTCGGTGTTATTGGAGGTCAGAATTACGGATAATGGAAAATAATATTTTTAGAGATGTTACGACCCAATTGGATCTTAATGGTCCAATTTTGTCGTGGACACAAGAACCTACGGTAGAATCATTAACATTTGATGTTGATCCTGTACTTCCTGACGGTTCTGCTACCTTTACTCTTTCAGGTGCTAAAGGATCGGATAATTTTACCAATTTTGCGGTAAATACGGCATATGAACTTATTCCACGAGGAACTTTTACATCTACTATTACTTTAAAAGGTGCTGCTGGTGGTAGTGATAGTGCATTAGATTATGGTGGATTGGGGGGTGCTGTAAAAGGAACCGTTAAATTTGAGAAAGGTGTTACTTATAGATTAGTTATTGGTAAAGAAGGTCCTTTTGTTGATGATGTAATTAATAGTGGTGGAGAAGGAGAAGGTGGTACTGCATATGGCGGAGATGATATTGGTACAGGTATTCGCGCATCTGCTGGCGCTGGTGGTGGATTTACAGGACTTTTTAGATTGAGTGTTTCTCAAGCAAATGCCCTTTTAGTTGCTGGTGGTGGCGGCGGTGCTGCTGAGAATCAGAGTGGTGGTAATGGTGGTGGTAGTGTGGGGGATGGTGCTGGAACAGATGCAACTTCTTCAGGTTCTAATACCAGTGGTGGAAAGGGTGCTAGTTTAACTGCTGGTGGTGCTGCAGGAATAGGGGATAATTTGCAGGTAGGAGATCCTGGTTCTTCTTTACAAGGTGGAAGTACGGGAACAAATAATCCAAAATATCCTGGTTCTGCTGGTGGTGGTGGATACTGGGGTGGGGGTTCTGGTGCTGGTGTAGATTTAGGTAGTGTTCCTAATACTACTGATAAAGGTGGTGGTGGAGGAGGAGGGTCAAGCTATTATTCTTCTGATACTACTAAAGTAACTAATGGTTCTTATGAAACAGTAGATAATACTGGAGGAGGAACGGCAAGTTTCTCTGTAGGTCAAGGTGCAAGTGTAATTCTTTCTGGTATTGCTAGTGCAACTTTTCCTACTGCTGCTGATAATAGTGGAACGATTGCATATCAGTGGTATGAAGACAGTACTGCGTTAACAGATACAGCAAAATTTGTAGGTACGGCGACAACAACATTTACTATATTGGATTTAGTATCTCCTACTGATAATGGAAGAGAATTTACTTTACATGTAGATTATGTTCCTTCAACTTCATATGAGACTGGAAATGCAATTAATGAACCTTTAATTTCTGGAATATCAACAATTACTACATTACCTTCTATTGAAATTATTGCTGAACCAAGTAGTGTTCAGGCATTATTATTGCAAAATGGGTCTATTAGTATTGATTCTACTTTAACAGATAATAGTTATGCATCTGACCTTACCTATCAGTGGATATTAAATGGAGAAGATGTTACTGATGGAACTAAAACTATTATAATTTCAACAAGTACTACTGTTCCTTCACCTGTAGAGGTTGATTTTTTCTCTCCTGGTAGTCATACTGTACCTGCTGATGCTACTAATGTAGTAGTAACTTTAGCTGGAGCAGCAGGTGGTAGAGGTGGAAGTGATGCAGGTGGACCTGGTGGTAATGGTGGTAAGGGAAGACAGGGAAGATTATTTTTATTTGGTGGAGAAGAACGGGGTTTAGAATTTAGAGTTGGTAGAAAAGGAAATGATGGAACTAGTGGAGGACGGAGTGCTGGTGGTTCTAAAGGAAAAGGTGGTGTAACTGATGGTGGAGATGGTGGTGGTGCAGGTCAAAATGGATGGTCTGGTGGTGGAGGTGGTGGTGGTTCTGCTACCGGAGTAAGGCAAGGTGGTCCTGAGAATTATCTTGCAATTGCTGGCGCTGGTGGCGGTGGTGGAGGTGGTTCTCATAATGTGAGTGGTGAAGATGGTGGACCAGCTGGTGGATGGGAATCTAGAACTGGATTTGTTGGCCATCAAGGTGGTAATGAGGGAGAAACTAAGAATGGTGATGGTGGCGGTGGAGGCGGCGGCGGTGCTGGTGCTGGTCCAACTCGTGCAGGAGGTGGTGGTTCAGGGCAGGATAATGATCGTGGTGGTAGAGGTGGTGGTGGTGGAACTAGTGCATTTGATGGTACTCAGGCAAACTTTATGGGAGGTGGAGGCGGCAATGATGGTGATGGTTGGGCTTCTTTAAACTACACTGGAACTGTGGAGGTAGGTACTACAGTAACTAAAAATACAATTATTACAGGATCTAATACTAGTAAACTTACTCTTTCTTGTGATACTGTTGGTATTCAGACTGTTCAATGTAGAGTATCTTCACCAGAAGCAACTAATACTCCAGTTCTTTCTGATGAAGTAATATTTTCTACTGTATCAATAGTAAATGATTATCCTATTAATGTAGAAGCGATTGGAATTATTGATTCAGCAACTGTTTCAGGAGTTGACCTTTCTAATGGGGAATATACGTTCTATTCTACTGGTAATGATCCAGATGCGTCTTCTATTACCAATCTTTATAGTTTTTATTCCCCTGATAAGGATATAAATGTAGAAATGGATATGTATGGTGGTAAAATAGGAGATAATGGTGGAGAAGGTGGATATTCTCGGATTAGGTTTACTATGGAACAGAATGTAGAGTATGTTCTTACTGGTCTTAATAGCCCAATTGATGCACCTTTCCTTTATAGAAAAGGAACCTTAATAGCAGTTGTAGCTGCGGGTGGACATGCTGGTGTAGACGGTTCTACGGGTGGTGATGGTGGAGGTATTCAGGTT
>Ga0080013_1005105_pt1 | contig 12476 bp, 16 predicted proteins | sample ETNvirenome_6_85_FD_69236 | JGI IMG/M metagenome (GOLD analysis project Ga0080013, IMG submission 69236) | Marine viral communities from the Pacific Ocean - ETNP_6_85 (SPADES assembly) (version 2) | ecosystem: Environmental > Aquatic > Marine > Oceanic | place: Pacific Ocean | collected 2013-06-19 | reverse complement strand
AAGTATTGGCACGATTACTGTATGAAAGCAGAAAAGATTTATTTCGTAAAGGGAAGGCTCAAGTTTGGTGGCAGCACCAACGCAGCACCTTTCCCCTCTTGCGTTATAGTTTTCCAAAAAGAAATAAAGGCCCCGCGAATGGATTGTATACTACCATGATAGCAGATATAGTTGTTGGCTTGTCCTACGGTGACGAGGGCAAAGGAAAAGTAACCCATCATCTCTTGAAGTCTGGCGAGTATACTCACTGCCTTCGTTTTAACGGAGGGTGTAATGCTGGTCATACCATCTACCACAAGGGCAAGAAGTTTGTAACTCATCATATTCCTGCGGGAGTATTTTTTGGAGTGAAGTCTATAATAGGCGCCGGGTGTGTGGTGAACCTTGAGCAGTTTACGAGAGAAATAGAGGAACTGAAGGAAAACGGGATAGACCCCACTGGCCTCCTTTATGTGGCCAAGAATGCCCACGTTATCACACAGGAACACCTGGAAGAGGATAATAGGGACACCAGCATTGGAACGACCAAGCGCGGCAATGGCCCAGCATATCGTGACAAGTATGCTCGTGTGGGACTCCGAGCCGAAGAGGTGCCGGAACTTGTGGAGGGTTCCTATATTATTGATTTACACGAAGAATTGTATAATTCAATGATTGATCCAATAGTTGTTCTGTGCGAAGGCGCGCAGGGATTTGGTTTGGACATTGATTGGGGAGACTATCCCTATGTTACTTCCAGCCATTGCACGACTGCTGGCGCTCTCTTGAATGGAATACCACCCCAAGCAGTTCGCAGGGTTTACGGAGTTACCAAAGCTTATGAGACCTACGTCGGAGCAAAAGAGTTCCACGGCAGCAGCAGGATTTTTGATTTAATTCAGCAAGTGGGCAACGAGTATGGAGCCACAACTGGGCGACCCAGACAGTGTAACTGGCTTAATATTAGAGCACTGATGCGTGCCATTAATATAAATGGTGTTACGGACTTGATCATCAACAAGGTTGATATTTTGAGAGAGGTGCGGAAGTGGAACCTGCGTTCGTTTGGTGATGACAGGATCTGTTTGCAACTAACTACCGAACTCCATTGGCGAGATTACCTAACCAAATACTTTAATAATGTGAATGTAATATTTTCAGACGACCCAGAAAGGATATAAAATGATTTTACAATATAATATGATACACGAGAATGTATTCCCACCAACTCGTTCCAACCCGAGCGATGCTGGCCTTGACCTACGGTGGAGCCCAGAAGATGCTTCGGTTCGGGCAATGCGGATTGAGGCAGGACATAGCGTGCTGATCCCAACTGGCTGTCGGTTTGCTATTCCGCACGGCTATATGATGGAGATTAAGAACCGTTCCAGTATGGCGGCACAGCAGCAATTACTTGTGGGCGCCTGCGTTGTGGACAGCGGTTATGATGGGGAGGTGTTCGTCAACCTTCATAACATCGGACAGACGTGGAGAACCATTGAACCGGGTGATAAGGTCGCGCAGGCAGTGATTGTGCCCGTTGTCCACGCCCGTTTTGTGGCGAGTGATACACCAGACATTTATGATTGGTGTCCCATTACCATCTCTAATCGTGGCGACGGAGCGTTGGGGTCCACCGGCAAGTGAAGAAAATAAGAAAAGTCAACACCAAAAAGAGGAAGAAGGAAAGAAAAGACGCCCAAGAGCGTCTTGCGACCCAGGCTTCCCTGATGATGAAGCACCCCAAGGAGTGCTGTCTATGTGACAAGTTGTTCGAACGAAATCACGAAACAGTTAAAACTTGGCAGGTAACCATAACAGAAGAGAGGGTGCGCTTGACTTGTCCCGAATGTTGGGGCCTTCTAACAAAGTTGTTGGAGAACGAAGAATGATTAAAGAAGCATTAACATATAACGACGTTTTACTCGTCCCGCAATACTCAAACATTCTCAGCAGAAGCGAGGTGTCGTTGAAATCTAGTTTGGGGAATACAACTTTAGATCTTCCCATCATCGCTAGCCCGATGGATACTATATCAGAAACTAAAATGGCTGTTGCTATGTGTAATTATGGTGGTCTGGCCGTTATTCATAGATATAACTCCATAGAGGATCAGGCTTATTATGTTAAGGACGCCATACATTCTACCGGAACCTCCGGTGCCGCCGCCGCGATAGGAATTTCCGGAGACTATATAGATAGAGCAACGGCTCTCTATAATGCCGGCTGTAGAATTCTATGTGTTGACGTGGCCCACGGCCATCACATTATGATGAAGGAAGCGCTGGGCGTTCTCCGACGACGTTTCGGTGACTCGGCTTATATTATAGCGGGCAACGTTGCGACGTTGGAGGGTTATAATGACTTGGTCGATTGGGGAGCCGATAGTGTGCGTTGCAATATTGGCGGCGGTTCTATTTGTTCAACTAGGGTTCAGACTGGCCACGGTGTCCCGGGTCTTCAAACGATTATTGATTGTGCGCAGTCGGACCGGAACGCTCCCATCATTGCTGATGGTGGAATCCGAAACTCGGGAGATGTTGTCAAAGCTTTGGCAGCTGGGGCTGACTTCGTTATGCTTGGCTCTTTGCTATCAGGCACTGACGAAACTCCTGGTGCTGTAATAAACACACGCGAAGGGAAGTTTAAGACTTATCGCGGGATGGCTAGCAAAGACGCACAGATGGACTGGCGTGGGAAAACAGCATCCTTAGAGGGAGTTGCCACAACGGTGCCGTGTAAGGGTCCGGTGAACAATACCTTGGCTGAACTTGAGAGGGGCATTCGGAGTGGGTTTTCATATTCTGGAGCGCGGAACCTTCGTGAATTACAAAGCAAAGCAAAGTTTGTTCGCCAGACAGTGAGTGGACAAGCCGAGAGCAATGCCCACATACTAACAAAATGAGCAGAAGCAAGACGGAGGAAACTCATAATCGGTTAGCATTTTTTGTTGAGCCAAAGCTCCAAGAAAACTTGAGAATTCGTTTATACTATGACGGTCTTAAAAGCCAAACTGAATTTTTTAGAGTTTGTGTTGAATCCTACTTGGCAAAAGACAAATTGTTTATGGAGTTTTTAGATGATTACAGGTTTAATAAAAGTGTACAATCCAAAAAGAAAGTCACCAAGTCACGGAACTTGCGCCTGAAAGGTGAAAAAACCCTTCGGGACCTGGCTTTAACAAGCGAAGACATTGAGAATATATTTGATATACTAGAAGAGGAGTTACCAGAATTATGAGAGAATGTGCAAAGAAGTGTTTCCTTCTAAAAGAGGGATGTAAGAACAAAGGTTGCCGTCTATATATAGAGTACGAAGAGGATCAAAACTGTACACTTGTCGCCTCCAAGAAGCACGGTCCAATGACGCTGGAGGAAATAGGGAAGAGACATCAGGTCAGTACGGTGAGAATTAAGCAGATATTGGACAAAACCTTAATAAAATTAAAAAAGACATTCATAGAGGAAAATACTAATTAAAAATAGCATATTCACTATGTGTTAGGAGAACAAACGGAAATGTCTAAAAAGAATCTATTAAATGAAGCCCAGGTTCGTAAATTTATGAAGCTGGCCAGCCTGGAGCCGCTCACTCCCGGCTTTGTCGGAGGACTGGGCGAAAGCCACGGTCGAGGTCGCGGCGAGGGCCCCGCAGGTTACGGTTCACCCGTAGATGCTGGCCGCGCTGGTAGCCGCCTGCGCGAAGAAGAAGAAGTAGAAGGCGAAATGGAACTTGACGCCGAACTCGGCGGCGAAGAAGAAGGCGAAATGGAACTTGACGCTGACCTCGGTGGCGAAGAAGACGTCGAAATGGATGTTGAAGAGCCTGCTGATGATATGGGCGATGCCGGCCGCACTGTTGACGTTGATGATTTCTTGGCCGCTCTGGAAAGTGCCCTAGAAGATGTTATGGATGACGAGGTAGAGATTGACTCTGACGAAATGGAAGATGTTGAAGTTGAAGATGATGTTGAAGAACCCGTTGCTGATGTTGAAGATGATGTTGAAGTTGCTGATGTTGAAGTTGAAGATGAGGAAGAGCTTATGGAGCGAGTCGCCCGCCGAGTGCGGAAAAGGATTTCTACCATGAAGCGCCAAAACACCTTGGCTGAAACTGTGACCAAACGCGTTGCTGCGCGCATTCTAAAAGAAGCGCTCCAGACGCGCCCGAAGCGCCCCTCCCGACGGCGTGCCCGAAAAGTTACTAGGAGAACAAAAAAATAATTAGTTCTTGACTTTTAGTAATTCCTAACATATAATAAAGGCTGCGAGATTTCTCGCAGCCTTTTTATTTGGAGTTAAAATGTATGAAGTAAGTAATGGGGATTTAATGATATTTGCGGTCCTGGGATTTTGTGCGGGGCTTTTTATGTCTTACTACTTAACGCGCCTGTTTGAGATTGTCCATATGTGGCGCGTGTTCCAAGAAACTTTGGTGAGGATTATATTAATGCTTGCTTTCACCCACGAAAATATAGAATTTCTTAGAGAATTAAAGAGAAAGCAAATGGACGAGTCGGGTTTCACCAAAAAACAGATTCAAGAATTTGAGGAGGTAGACGATAAGACCTTGACAAACTGGAAGAACTCAACTATAATGTCCTTAGTAAACACAGCTCCCCCACGTTTTCGCACGATGATGCCGTTTGTAACTTGGGAGGAAGCTATGAAATTTGCCAATTCGGTATTAAGCAAAAAGGACTAAAAATGTTTGTAAACGAAAAGACGCCCCCTCCGCAGGAAGAGGAAGAGCCCCAAGCACCAGCTATGGAGGAAGCCCCCGAAGACCCGCCCCTGGTGGGCATATGCGGCGAGATAACAGAGGAAACAACGCAGCAACTATCACAGGCGCTAATAACTTACAACGGTGGCCGCCTTATTAATACCAACAAAGAAGAATTTGAAGATGCGGAAGACATACAGTTCTTTCTCTCCTCGGGCGGCGGCTCTGTTAATGAAATGTTCGCCATCCACGACCTAATGCAATTGGTAAAAAAGAACCGTGACATCGCCACCTTCGGCTATGGTAAAGTCTACTCGGCGGCTGTTCTGCTGTTGGCTGGGGGCACCCGGGGGAAACGTCATATTTCCCATAACACGAGAGTGATGCTCCATCATTGCTCGGCTGACATAGGAGGCACCCATCCTTCCATCCGTTCGAACTTTAAAGAGCTTAAAAAACTGGAAGCCAGGATGGTTCAGGAACTTTCAGACAATTCCAATCTTGAGATTTCAGAGATTTACGAATTGTTCTCTACGAACACAGACAAATATTTCTCTGCCAAGCAAGCATTAGAAATGGGTCTTGTTGATAAAATCATCTAATTAGTATTGGCCCCGAGGACAGACTATGAATATTGACGCATTGATTGAAAATTTTTACAAGAAGACAGAAAGCGATAATCTTGTAGATGAGGTTATGAAGTTCTTGCTTCAAGAAGACGAGTCCCCCGCGATCCGCGGCAGTGGACGCCAGGAGCGCACACTTCGTTTTCCGATCATTATGCCCACCGAGCGAACTGTTGGGCAGACACCGGGGGCCGATGACCGACAGACGTTTGAAATCTGGATGAAAAAGATTGGGCTTAAAAACCCTAGCAATGAGCTTTCCGCGATCGGTCAAAAGATAACAGCCCTCCAAAATTTTATTGACAATCCCCAGGAAGGAAGCATTTCGCACACTCTTTCACACTTGATGTTTCTTCAAACTTTTGAGTATATGGTGACGGAATTTAATGCCGCTGTGGCTGGTTTCTTGTGGGAACCCTTTTTGGCTGCGATGTTTGGTGGCAAGTCGACCCAGGTCCCGACTTCAGAGGGGGATATTTCCGATGTCAGGTTGCAGATAAAGGTTGGTGGCAAATTGCAAAGTGTTAGTTTGAAGCTGTTGTCTCCCGGCACCTTGGTCGGCGGTAGTTTTAGAGATTTAGTAAACCATTTTAGAAAAAATCCCAAGCAACCTATGGTTTATTTGGTCATCAGGAAGCACTCCAAGGGTAAGGTAAAAAATGCTTTGATGACTTTTTATGAATTTGACATCACACAAGAGAATTTCTTTGATTATATCGGGCACCCGAAAATGAAGGTGCAAACAAAGTCTGTGGTCTTAGTTTATGATCCCGAGGAGGACGAGATCAAGGAGAGGATGAAGGGCAAGCGACCTCCAAAATTCGTTAAACTTAACCGAGAAGAGTTTATTGCCTGGCACCAGAAGAGAGTTTCGGACTTCCCTCCGGAGGGTTGGGAGATTAAACGAGGCTACGTCGTGAATAAAGAAAAGAAAGGAAGCACGACTCGCGGCATTAGCCCACGCGACACTGTTACACTTGAGTTACGGTCCCGAGGAAGGCGCGGTGGAGAAGCCGGCGCCGAAGGTGTGGCCCGAACCCCGAATTCGAAGAAACTATGGGGCGACGACGAAGAGTATGCCCAATGGTTTCAATTATGGGAGGAACTTAAAGGTGGCCCCGAGTTCTGGAAGGCAGTAATGGGAGAAAACGATTTGGGCCCCGACGGTCGGCCGGCGCCGGGCATTCGCGGGAAGAAAGAGCAATTTGAAATTAACCCCGGATATCTTGAGGACAACTCCGAAAGACTCGGCACCCTAGACATTAGCCCCGACAAACTTCAGAAAGTTTTTGATGACGGTGCCAAACAAATTGGCGACGATCTCACTGCTATGTTTAACGCGGTCAGCAATTTAGTGGATAATGTGGGAAGATTTTTCTTAATTGATTGTGGCGACCCCAAGGCTGAAACCAAAACCTGTGACGAGAACGACGAAAAAACGCGTTCCAACGCAGGCCACGCGGCCATTACAGATACAGAGACGCTTAAAACCGTGGTGGACAGGAGAATTGCTCATCATATGGAAGCCGCAGGCGTCGAAGATGCGAGAATGACGGGGCAACACCGAGGAGGAATGGCTCACGCGGTCCCGGGCCCCAAGATTCCCGAAGAATAAAAAAATAGTTTGACAATACAAACATCTGTGTTATAATAACCATATACGAAAGAGAGGTATGAGTGCCGAAGTGTAAGTTTGAATCGCGCGATATATTAAGCGCGGCAGTTTTAAGTGGAGTAAATACGCTGGCCGACAACGTGGCAGCCACGCTTGGCCCGAAGGGTCGCAATGTTATCCTACATCAAAAAGGAAAAGATCCCATCATTACAAAGGATGGTGTTACAGTAAGTGCTTTTGTTCATCTTGATGATGAGTTTGAGAATGCTGCTGCCCAGATTTTGAAGCAGGCAACTTCCCAGACCAACGCAATGGCTGGCGACGGCACGACAACCGCGACTGTGCTTGCGAGGGATATCCTCACAAAGACACAGCGTTACATTACCGCTGGTGCTTCCCCCATAGAATTAAAGCGAGGGATTGATGTTGGAGTGGAGGCACTCGTCAGAGAACTCAAAAAGAATGCCAAGCATATTGAAACCCTTGATGATGTGGAGAACATCGCCACCATTTCAGCCAACAATGATAGAGCCATTGGGAAACTGATTGCGACCGCTGTTGATAAGGCCGGCAAGGATGGGTCAATTACCATTGAAGAGTCAAAAACAGTTGATACATCACTGGATATTATTGAAGGCTTCCGTTTGGAGGCAGGCTATGCCGCGTCGGCTTTTGTTACTGATGAACGAAGAGGAGCAGTCCATTACGACAGTCCGTTGCTTTTGGTTACTGATGCCAAGATTGATGCGGTAGATCAGATCCTCCCGGCACTGGAAATTGTTGCCCGCGATGGACGACCCCTTATTATTGTGGCCGAAGAAATTGAAGGGCAGGCGTTGGCCGCACTGGTAATGAACACAGTTCGCGGCTCAATGAAGATTGCCGCTGTAAAGGCCCCCTTCTACGGCGAGAGACGTCGCAACATCCTAGCCGACCTAGCACTGTCTGTGGGGGCGGAATTCTTCTCACGCGATTCCACGGCCCTTATAAAGGATGTTGCCCTTAAAGACTTCGGGCAATGCCGTTCAATTGATATCACCAAAACCAACACCACTGTTATTGGCGGCAAAGGAGACTTTGAAGAGATTGACAAATGTATAGAACTCTTGAAGAAGGAGTTGGCACAGACTGATGATCTGCGCGAGTGTGATAAAATACAAGAACGAATTACCAAGTTGGCCTCTGGTGTCGCTGTGATTAGAGTCGGCGCGTCAACAGAGGTAGAGATGATTGAAAAGAAGCACCGCATTGAAGATGCGCTTGAAGCAGTGAAATCAGCACAGCAAGAAGGGGTTGTTTGTGGTGGCGGCGTGGCGCTCATTAGGGCCAGCAGTATTCTAGCCGACACACCAGCCGAGAATGAAGACCAACAGTTTGGCATTGATATAGTGGCCGCGGCAATCAGGGGCCCATTGAGGCAGATGGCGGCGAACTGCGGGTTGTCGCCGGATCTGATTCTAAACATGGTTGAGAAGCAAGATGAAAACATGGGCTATGATTTCAGAAATGATGAAATAGTAGAGATGTTGGAGGCAGGCATAATTGATCCTGTCAAGGTAACACGGGTTGCTCTCCAGAATGCTGCGTCGGCTGCCGGCACTTTAATAACAACGTCGCACGCGATTGTAGAAGTTTGATCTATTTATAATGTATCCGAGGACTACAAATGACAGACGAAGATCAACATCACTTGACTATTCTGATAACCGAACTTTCAAGCAAAGTTCAAATGATTCTCGACAAGCAAGAAGAGCTGGCGGAAAACATTAGTAAGATAAAGGAGGCCGTGTATAATCCCGACCAGGGACTTTACGCACGCCTGAAAGAATTAGATATCAGAATTCAACATATAGAATTGTGGAAGAATGCCAACACCAGATTGATGTGGATTGTTGGCGCGTCAGTTATAGGACTCCTTGTTAAGGCCGCGTGGAGCGTTCTATTTTAGGAAGATCAAATGAGAGTTAAATTATCTTTTACTGTTGACGAAGAGAATGTGCTTTCAGAAACAGCAAAAATAATAGGCTTGTCTGATGACGATGTACAACACGTTGTTCGTTTATTTTCTGAGGTTCAAAAATGCTTAGAAGATGATGCGGACATTGGCGCTTGTTATAGCAAGATTGATGAGCTTAGAGTTCGCCTTTTAAATGTGGACACAAGATTACAAGAAGCCGTTGAAATTCTACAGGGCTATCAGGAGCATAGCGCCCTGGAGGCAGCGTCGTCGTTGCCTCGGATTAAAGAAGAATATTGGGAACAAAATAATGACAGTGAGTTATGAAATAGGGGACTTGGTTCACATACCACAAGCCACCGAATTAATAGATTGTGAATTTGTAGAGGAAGTTCAGGAACAACTGACAATTCCGTTACGTTTGGTTCAAACGAACCGTCCGGAGATCGGCGTGATCACTTACGCTAATGACCGAGGGCTGCTCCGCGTTTTATGGGATGGCGTTGTATGGTCTATCAATGAGAAAAACGTTTTTAAATTAAAGGAGGTAAAAGGTGATTAAATTTATAGAGGTGTTGAACGAAACACAGTTTAACCCCCGAATGGAAAGAACGGCCACGCCGAGATTTTCGCTAGGAGAAGTGTGGATAAATGAAAATTATGTGGTCAGCCTTAAAAAGGCGCCCCACTATGATAAGCTCTTAGAGGAGGGTCGATTGCCGAATGATTTGGACACGCAACACCAATTTACGACAATTGTTGTAAACAATGGGAGCATCACCGAGTCGCACGTTGTGGTGGGAGATCTAGCAACGGTGGCCGGCCGGGTTCAAAAGCATAAAAAAACTCTACTGAAAGGATAATTTCTTGATAAGAAATAAAACAATTATAAATAAGCCCTGGGGACACGAAGAAATCTGGGCCAACACATCGCGTTACGCGGGCAAAACTTTACACATCAAGGCGGGCCACAGACTATCACGCCAATATCACAGAGCCAAGGAAGAAACTATTATGGTTTTAGAGGGGACTCTAGTTTTGGAAGCCGGTCCTTACCACGAAGGCGACACAATTCATACTCACATTTTGGCTCCCGGTGACGTTTTCCACGTTTCACCCGGCACCATCCATCGGTTTTGTGCCGACGAAATAGACGCAGTTCTTGTTGAGGTGAGCACATCAGAAATAGATGATGTTGTTCGTTTGGAAGATGACTATAGCCGCATCGAAGTTCCAAAGGCACTACGGGCTAGCGAGAAATAATTTATTGATAGTCTAGTCTTTAATGTTATAATACATTAAGCAGCGCACATAACTAGTTATAATTGATGTATCTGCGTCGATCTAATAAATGGAAAAAGTTCTTGCTGTCTGAGTCTCAATCAGCAGAACTGCTTGTGGAGATCTCTTATGCGTCCGCGGTGAACAATCTTGGATCTAATAAGATGCGCAAGGCTATTCGCCGCTACTTCGCTGGTGACCATAAACTTGATGAATTCCCGCCACTTTCCCAGGCCCAAGTTGATAAATATATACACGACCTACAACGACGGTTGTTGGATGTTATTCCCGATGACCTAGAAGACAATCAAAAGGGGCTCGTTGTAACTTGGCTCGCTCGCCTTGTGCGAAACCTAGAAACTGGTTACTTAGAGGCTTTTCTCTTCAGACCCGCATCGATAGACTCTGTGCCGGGACCCCACCCGGATGCGTGGGGCGTTATTGAAACGTTTTTTCATTATCAGCGGTTTATGAGGGAGAGGGACCTCAACAAAATCAAAGACCTTAGCGAGCTAGCTGAGATAGTTAATGATGCCGGGCCAGCCATACGAGACCATCAGGAGGCTCGCAACTATAAAGATGCAAACGCACCCGGGGCACAAGAAGTTTTCCGCGACGATGAAGAATGGAAAATTGTAGCCATTCACAATAAGGGGGCTGCCTGTGAACTTGGGAAGGGCACCCACTGGTGCACTGCCGCCCCTGGCTTAGATTACTTTGAGGATTACTATAAACCAGATGATCCATTGTTTTATTTCAAGAACAAAAAAACGGGAGATCGTTTCCAAGTTCATATTGGAAGCGATCAATATATGGATGTAGACGATCGCCCGGTGCTGCCATCTGTTCAATATGAACTTTTGCGTTTATTGGGAACCTCTCCCGCAGCCGACAAACATCCGTGGCTGCGTTATCAACACAGTTATATAGCAATTGATAATGTGTTGGGAATACTATACACACAGGCTCAGAGAGCCTCTCGTGAGCAGCGCCTCATGCCGGATGCCGGTTCGCAAGCCGTGATAGATAAAGCCAAAGCACAAATACCCATATTAAATAATGAGTTAGAGAAGTATATCACAGAATTGGAGGAGACTTGGAGTAAATATGGTGAGCCGCCCACCCCCTCTCCGAACAAGTTAGACATTAGTGATTACACCTTTTGGAATGTATCAGACCAGTTGGGGAAGTCCCCATTCCGTTCGGATCTCTTTCGTAGACTTCAGAAACTTGGTGTAAGGACTTCAAAGGCTGATCAAATCTCTATGGGTCAGCTTCAGGAAGGCACTGCGTTAGAGCGTTGGCGGCAGATTGTACTCGGATAATGGGTATGTATTTACATCGAACCAACAAATGGAAAGAGTTTCTGCTGCTGGAAGCGGTTGAAGACATCGGCTTGCCCCCCAAGGTGGCTCGGCTTCTCAGGCAGCAAAATGAAACATATGGTCCTGTTGAGAACAAACACTTAACTTGGATAGGACAACTAGTGAAATCGGCAGGGTCTCACTATTTATTACCTCGAGATAACCTGCAAGAAATCGAGCGCCACCTTCTGCATTCAATTCGCGTTACATTAGAAAAGCGCGCCGCCGCGGACCCTGGACGACGGTTTGAAATCATTGAAGGCTACGATGAACTTTGGGCCGATGCCAAAGCGCCCCTCATTGAATTTGGTGACGAGCTTCCCCCGGATGGTCCCAGCATCGACCTCATCAAGAAATTCAAAAAGAGGTTTATGAAACACCTCCGACGACTGGAAATTGAACCCAAGTTCCTAAAAGGATTTAATTCTTATGTCGACAATCGTATGGAAATAGGGGCCCAGCACCTGTCGAAGTATATTAAGCCGATCGTGGAGCTTCTGTCGGAAGATCCTGGTGCCTATAACGATATCCGCGATGTGGATCCCCTCCCCGGCCTCGGAGCTTCCAGCCGCTTGCGTGCCGCGGCTGAGCAAGCACAAGACTTGCTCGACAATCCCCCTAAAAATCCCGACCAAGTAATCCACGAATTTGATAATGGATATTTTTGGTATGATATACAGAGTCATGCGTGCAAGTTTGAGGCTCAGAAGATGGGACACTGTGGTCGAGGAGAGGACGGTGTATTGTATTCTCTTCGCACTGGCGAGAAGAGAAGGGTAAAGCCAATGGTCACTCTAGAATTTGACGACGGCATTATCTACCAAGTTAAAGGCAAAGGCAACACCGCCCCGAAGAAAGACCTGTGGCCATACATTAGTTGGTTTATAGAAAATATGGATGTGCGGAGAATCCAGGAAGCCGGACAACATGCC
>Ga0080013_1005104_pt1 | contig 12476 bp, 35 predicted proteins | sample ETNvirenome_6_85_FD_69236 | JGI IMG/M metagenome (GOLD analysis project Ga0080013, IMG submission 69236) | Marine viral communities from the Pacific Ocean - ETNP_6_85 (SPADES assembly) (version 2) | ecosystem: Environmental > Aquatic > Marine > Oceanic | place: Pacific Ocean | collected 2013-06-19 | reverse complement strand
TTTCAGACTACAAGCACGATGACGGATCAAGGCAAAGCATAGTTTATGCAGGTAACATTCAGAATGAAATTACTGAAACAGGACTGTCGCAGGTCGATCAGACAATGCTTGATATGGTTTTTTTAAAAGAAAAAGGATTGTTGCCAGATACAAGTGAGGCTGCGAATGCTTATAAATACAAGGATCTTTTAGGGGATGCTATTTATAAAAATGGTTTGACTGATGAGTTTCAACAATGGCGAGAAAACCTCGCTGAACACATTGGAGTTCAAGGCAAGGAAAAGATAATTGTTGGTCATACCGATATGGGCAGACTGAAATACAAGGATCACACTTTGGATAATGTGCTGCAACATATGAAAACCAAAGCAGGTAAGGAAGTGGGATTTGGTGCGACTTCAGTTGGATCATTAGCTGCCATAATGAGAGGAAAGTTTAAAACCAAAAAAGAATTATCCAAAGCAAGAAGCAGTCTTGTTAGCAGTACGGAGATGAACGACATTAAGTCTAAATTGTATAGTGATTTATATGAAATAGAAACTGTGTGTTTAAGATATTTTAATGTCTACGGTGAGCGACAAAATATCGAAGGTGCTTATAAATTAGTGATATCTATATTTACAGAACAACTATTAAACGGTGAACCAATGACTATCAATGGAGATGGTGAACAAAGACGAGATTTCACTTATGTTGGTGATGTAGTAGATGCTAACATAAAGGCTGGATTTAATGTGAAGATACCAATTTTTAAATGTGAAGGTGATGTCTTTAATATCGGTAACGGTGATAATCGTTCAGTAAATCAAATAGCGGATATGTTGAGTAGTGGTTATCCACCCAATGGTGGTGATAGGACATTCAGAGATCCTGTAATTGAACCGGAAGAAACATTAGCTGATAATAGTAAAGCGTATGGAGTGTTAGGTTGGAAACCGACAATGAAAATAGAAGATTGGATAACTAAATATAAAGAGGAAATAGGATTATGAAAATAGGAATAGTAGGAAACGGATTTGTAGGTTCATCAGTAGCATTTGGATTTTCACCGCAGACAGGATGTGATGCAAATGTCAAGATATATGATAAAGATGAATCAAAATCAACACATTCATTGTCTGATGTATTAAATACAAGTGATTATATATTTGTATCTGTACCGACACCATCAAATCCAGATGGTTCAATAAGTTTAAAAATTATATATGATGTGTTTGATGAGATTGATTTTTTAAATAATAGGACAGATAATGTTATATTGTTAAGGTCAACTGTTGTTCCAGGAACGACACGAAAGTTAAAGAAACGACATCCGAAACTTAACATTGTATTTAATCCGGAGTTTTTAACTGAAAGGTCTGCTAAGTTTGACTTCATAAATCAATCAAGATTTATATTGGGAGGAAATAAACGAAATACTGATAAAGTAGCTCTTTTATTTAAAGAACGATTTGGAGAAAGTATTCCAGTAATTCAAACTAATTATGAAACAGCTGAAATGATAAAATATATGAATAATTGTTTCTTTGCGACAAAAGTATCATTTCTTAATGAAATGTATCAGATAGCAAATGAATGTGGAGTAGATTGGAATACAGCAATCGAAGGTTTTGTCCGTGATGGTAGAGTAGGTCACACACACCTATCAGTACCTGGTCCAGACGGTAAATTTGGATTTGGAGGTAGTTGTTTTCCAAAGGATGTAAGAGCTATGATTTCATTCGCTAAACAATTAGATGTTGAACCGGATGTATTAAATGGTGTGTGGGAAACAAATTTAAAAGTAAGACCAGAACAAGATTGGAAAGAGTTAAAGGGTAGAGCAGTAATTGATGAAAATAACTCTTGACTCATATAGTAAAATAGTTGTATATTATAACAATAGCATAGGAGTATAAAATGTCTAGTATAAATCCCAATGAATGGGATAAATATGGTGAGCGTGATGATAGAAAACGAGATAAAAGACGGAAGAAACGTAAACAAAACAAAGAAAATAAGAAAAGACAAAGGAAAGATAAATGGTAAAAAATAACATTTTATATATATTTATATATGTGTTGTTGACAGGTTGCGGTGATAATGTCATAACAAATAGTTGTAGTTCAGATTGTCATTTAGATGTGTCAGCACCGAGTCTAGAGATGGATGAAAATGGTTATTATCACATTGAATGGTTAGATGGATATGTTCAAACATTTTCAACATTAAAAGCAGAAACAGGTCTTGACTATCAGAAAGTTAATTGGACATCTAACAAACAGATTAACATTCAACATTACGGGACAGATAACTGGACATATTTAGTAAACACTAGTAGTTACACGGATGATGGAGGTGTAGCTCATACAGTTCTCGGAGTATGGGAACAATTCGTAGGTGATACGATTAAAGTCTATAGTGGGTATTCAAATAATTGTGATATTCTATATATAGATTCATTGGAGGTAGTAGTAGATTATGGCAGATAAATTCGGACCTTATATAACAAAACTTATGACAACAGTTCTTGATTTTAAAGAAGATATGTTTGTCAGAGATTTAGCTGTAGAGGAATTAAAAAGATTAAATGTTGATATTGAAGAATTTATAAGAAAACAATATCAAGAAGATGAAGAAGAAACAAAAACAGAAAAAACCTTATTACAGGAGGACAAATAATGTCACAAATAAGTAAAGATGGTTACGAACAAATACTCGTAATAAAAAACGCATTGGATTCAATGTATGATAAGTTAGTTGCAACCGGTCAGTTTGAGCGTTGTAAAGATGAATTTGAAGCAATAGCAGGTATTGTAGATCTTGCGGGAACTTGGACAGAGGTATAAGATGCCTATAAATGACCAAGCAAATGACAGATACAACCCACCCGGGAATTTAAGTGATGATTTTGAAGAGTTTAAATTTTCAGAACTTGAAGTGGATGAATTGTTTTGGCAAACAAATCAACCCGGTGATAATATACCTTGGCGTAAAGTAAATCAAACACAAGCACTGAATATCAAAGCGCAAACGACTCACAATTTTAACACAAGTACTATAGTTTGGCAAAAAACATAACTTGTGGAAGATGGCAACAAACCATTAGAACGAGCATCTGAAAAACCATTACATATTCCTGGAAGGAGAAAAGTCCTCACCAAGAATATGATATTAGATGCTCAGAAGAATACTTTATCTAATATGGAAGCAGCTCGTTGGTTAGAAGTCAATTATCAGACTTACAAGAAATGGGCTAAACAATATGGTGTGTTTGAACAACATTTAAATCAATCTGGTATAGGAATCAAATCAAAAGGTTGGGGTTCTTATAGAGTAAATGTTGAAGATATTGTTTTAGGAAAACGACAGCCACCCAAACGATGGTCACATTCAGTAGTTAAACAGCAACTCATTGAAAAAGGTTATTGGACAGATGAATGTACAGTATGTGGTTACAATGAAGTAAATATGAAAACAGAGAAAGTTTGTCTTGGTATAGACTTTATTGACGATAATCATCAGAACTTTTTGTTGGAGAACCTACGATTGTTATGTGCAAATTGTTATTTGTCATTTAATGGTATGTTTGAAAAGTCAAGAAGATTTTGTAAATAGGAGAAAGTAAATGGCTACATTAGTAGATTACAAACAAAGAGAATTAAAAGTAGGACAAAAGGTAAAAGTAGTAGAAAATATACCATCAGTTGATGGGATGTTATACGAAAATACTATTGTTAAGATTAGTGAATACGATGAAACTAAAGAAACTATACGAGTCACAGATGGTCTTGGTAAGATATGGTGGATTAATCCGTCAGCAGTAAGTGCGAGTTTCATATAATGAAGGAACTAACAAAAGAACAAAAAGAAGAGTTGAAAAGACTTGCTGATGAGATAATGAACCTGGCTACATCAGTTGTTGATGATTATGAAATGAATCCGTCAGAAACGAGTGGGTCAATCACAGAAGTTCATATGGATAGTCCTATATTAGAAGATAAAGAACCGATAGAAGACCAAGCAACAAAAGACAGAAAAAGATGGTCTGGATAAAGAAAATACTTGACTTATATACCTAAAGTGTCGTATATTTATATGTATGTTAGTTAAAGAATTTATATCAGAAACCAATAAGAAACTGATGATTACTACTTTACTAAAACATTACAAAGTTGGTAGTGTTAAGGTAAAAGAGAAATCAATGAAAGACCACGCTCACTTCAATGTAGATACTGGTACATTAGAATTATCTACACGATACAAGACAATCAAAACAAGTCAAGTCAAATCTTTCTTGATTACAATCCTACACGAAATCAGACACGCGATTGATGCTAAAACATTTGGGTGGAAGAAGTTCAAAGAGATGTATGAAACGGAAATGAATTTACAGATAGCCAATGGTAAAGACGAATACAAAGACAATAAATATGAGATAGAAGCCGAAGAGTTTGGTGAGAAGATGTGGAAAACTTGGAAAAGTAAATTCAAAAAAGAAGGATTAATATAGACGGTTACAAACTGTTACAATTTAATTGAAGAAAAACCTTGACTTATGTCAGGGTTTTGTTGTATATTATAGTGTATGAGAAAGAGAAGTTTAATGAGTAAAGATAAATGTAGTAAGTGTGGTAAGATACCCGCTAAAATAGAATATAAAGATAAAAAGTATTGTACTTGGTATTGTGCAAAAAAGGAGAGTAAATAGTATGGTTTTTACAGAAATAGATAACAATTATGAGGGTGGTGTACCATCCGGAACTGATCTTGTTGTAGTTGAATTGGATGATGTTCTTAATGGTTCATTTGAATCAGCATTGGTTTTGTATGGTTTTGATGAGGTTGGTAATTTTACTGAAAATACTATGAAATATGTTAATCCAGTTTATGGTTTTTTAGGATATAATTAAGATATGAATAATTGTAGTATATGTAATGAAGATTTTGAAGGATTTGGAAACAACGCTGAACCGATAAATGATGGTAGGTGTTGTGATGATTGTAATAATTTAGTAATAATGGAAAGAATAAAGGAATTAAACAATAATGATTAATGGAATAAAACCAAATCCAATAGTAGAAGATTTTGATTCAGCTATGGATAACTTACTTGAAAAGATACAAGAGAATTATGCTAGTAGATATGGTGATAATCACAAACCTAGTAGGAAACTTGACTTATCACTTAAACGTGGTAGAAAATTTATTAAGGTTATAGAAGGTAGTAGAGTGTGGGGATTCATATCATTAGTTGATGGAGAACATAAAGGTGCACCAATCTTTGTTGGTTCAATTATGAAAGCCGCTAGTTGGAATGCAGCTGCTAAACATAGTAGAGGTAGTATATTTGATGCTGAAATGCATAAGAGTTTTAGTTGGACAGGCCCAAATTATTTATAAACCTGTTACAAACTGTTACAATTAAAGTGTTGGTTTATTGTTAAAAATGTCGTATATTATAGTAGTTGAGAAAGAGAGAAATGAATGATGACAGAATTATTATTTATAGATGTAGTTAGTGTAATGGCCGTGATGGTTAGTTGGTTTTATGTGGGTTGTTGTATATCACTATATTTAACAGAAGAATTTTAAGAAAAGGAAAGTAAGAATGAATGAATTAGAATGTAAAGAATGTAATGAACCGACAAGTTGTGATGAAAATGCTGTGGCTATCACTTGTTCGGATTGTGTCATGGAACGAATGTTAAATAGATATTCTTCAACGGAGTGTTGTTAAGATATGATGTTAGAAGGATTTGTGTTATTCGCTGAGGTGTTGATATCAACACTAATAGTTATAGCACTGCCATTGGTATTATTTGGTATGTGTCATGATAAAATAAAGGAAATGTTAAATGACGATTGATGAACTATTAGATAGAATTGAAGATATAAAGTCAGCTTTAGAAAATACTGATGACCCACACGGAATTGAAGGCGTGGTAGATGAATTATTTATATTAAAAGATGACATAGAACTTCAAGGTATAGAAGGAGTAAGTTAAGATGAGTATGAATGTATTAGTATTAGAAAGTGTTGGTTCGTGTGTAGATACAGATGGGATGGTATATCCTATGAATGTAGATGACACTCCAGACCTAAATTGTGGTAGTGATTGGTTAGATACTACTGATGAGTGGAGTGAATCTTTATCAGAAGAAGATGCTGGATTATTAAATGATTGGTTGTTAGAGAATAATTATTCTGTTGATGTTGATTATTCAGATGAAGAACTTATGGAATTAGAATTTTTAAGTAGATATGAAAGTGGTGAAATCACGGATTTAGATGCCTCCCTTTTATAGAAAACCATCAAACGAAACTATGGAAAAGCGTAAGTTAGAATACGCTGAAAAGTATGAAAAAGAAATTAAGTGGTTATCTTCTAACGAGTTAGCACTCAAAGAGAGTTTCTTGTCAGATATGTTACGAGTATTAAAAACAGGTAACAGACCATTTTCAGAAAAGATGCACAACGCTGTATCAAAATCAATGAAGAATCCAAAATACGATATGGTAAAGATGATTGAACGAAAAGACAAGATGAAACCAATCCTTGAAAAAATCAATCGTGTTTGGGAACTTGTGGCTGAAGTTGATGAAGGTAAGAATGATTGGTATCTAGCTAACTATTCAGCACTACCATTTGTGAACTCTCTTAAAGAACAATTTGAAAGAAACGCTATGTTATCAGAAAAACAGATGAACGCCTTAAATTCTGTATTCAAAAAGTATAAGAAACGATGGGAAAATAAAGAGAAATGAACCACAAGTTTATAAATCAAAAGTTTATAGATAAATTTACTAAACTCAGATTTAGGATTTCATTCTCTGCTAGAGAATCACATAGTTCTGGAGAACTCGAAGTAATCAATGATATGAAATGGGTTAAACGAAAGATTGAAGATTGGGAAGCTGGTCGTGTTCCAGATAAAATTGATTTAGGTACAGCTAATCGGTTGTGGAAACAATATTCACTGGCAGGATTGAATATGGATGAGGAAACCATGTGGGAACTTATAGATGAAACATTAGAAGCGGGTAACAAGATTGCTTCTATCAAATTACATAGAAAATTTACAGGCAGTGGTTTAAGAGAAGCGAAGAATGTAATTGATGCACGTGAAATGAAAAATAAAGGATTGATATAGATGAAAGATACTGATTATATACACGATAGTAATCCTATTGTTGGTAAACTATTAAAGTTAAAGTATCGTATCAATGATGCTTATCGTAACAATGGTTTTGAATTTACAAAAGATGATAAAGAGTTCGTTATTGGATTGATTCATAATATCAGAAAGAGGGAACAAAATCCTTCGAAGATTCAGTTAGAAGAGTGTAACAAACTTTGGAAAAAATATGAGTAAAAGATTGAAAGATGTGTTGGATAATTTCGACACAAAGGGGCTTGGAAAGATTTACGACAAATTCGTTACTCTACATAGGACGATAGAATCTACAAATCCAGATATGGATAATGTAGAATTAAGGTGGGTGGAAAATAAGATAGAAAAGATGGAAGATGGTTACGAACCAACAAAAAAAGATTTAAAAACAGCAAACACCATTTGGAAAAAATGGAACACAAATAATAGGAGTAGTAAATGACATTACAAGATGTAATAGATGAGTTAAAGAACATAAAAGAACAAGCAACCAACGATGATGAAATCGGTAAGAATAGTGTATTAGAAGCTATCACAGATATCATACATGACGCTGGTGGTGATGGGTTAGATTTTGATTTTGATTTTGATGATGACCATTATAGTTCGTTTGAAGAAACAGATTTCAGTAGTTTAGCAGATATGGATTAAGGAGAACAGATGAAATTCAATTGGCCATTAGTTGGTATATGTAGTCTATTTTTGGGATGTGTATGGTTTTACGGATTCTTCCAGACAATGATGTGGTCTGTGATTATTACAGCAATCATTGGAATTTATTTGAGATTAAGTAAAAAAATATAAAAAAAGGCTTGACTCGCATTAGTAAATAGTCGTATATTGTAAGTAATAATAAATGATAAACTTTAAGGATTAAATGAACTATACAACAACAACAAACGGAGCAGTAACAAACTCAACATCAGGAACAGAATGTCTTGATTTGTTTACTCGTATTGGTAATATGAGACATGCAGATAGGTTGTTTATCCTTGAGAATTTCGATAGGGCATATAAAGATGACCCAAAATTAGCTACACAAGTTTTATTTTGGGCGAGAGCAGCAAGAATAGGTTCTGGTGAACGGAATACTTTCTACGTCATTCTTGACGAAATAGCAAAGTGTTCACCAACATTCGTTTCAGACAATGCAAGAACCTTAGCTGAATTAGGTTATTATAAAGACTTGGTTAGATACTTTCACATTCCAGGTGTTGTTTCAACTTTCGCCCAAGCCATTCGTGAGAAAGATAGGTTAGCATGTAAATGGGCTCCTCGTAAGTGTCCCATATTAAGAGATGAGCTCGGTTTTACTAATCGAGAATATAGAAAATGGTTGAAGAGATATTCTGAAACTGTTGAACAAAAGATGTCCGATAAAGAGTGGTCTGAAATAGAATATTCTTCAGTTCCTGGTTCTGCTATGAGAAGATATAGTAAAGCGTATGACGTAAGGGATAATCAACGGTTTGTTGATTGGAAGAATGATAAGACCACAAAGGCATCAGTATCGGCTACCTATCCTCACGAAGTTTTACAATGTGGTGATAAAGAATTAGTAGAAAAACTATGGAACAATTTACCAGACTTACTATCAGAGAGTAACGAAAACATTTTACCAATGATTGATGTAAGTGGTAGTATGTGGGGAACACCATTAGAAGTGGCTGTAAGTTTAGGTATGTATTTAGCAGAACGAACTAAAGGTGAGTTCAAAGATTTATTTTTAACATTTAGTGAGAATCCACAATTAGTGAGATTAGAAGGTGATACTGTAGCAGAACGATTTGGAAACATATCAGATGCAGATTGGGGTATGAATACAGATTTCACAAAGGCATATGAACATATATTAAGAGTAGCGAAGAAACATAATGTTATGAAGGACTCAATGCCGACAATGATATTAGTAATGAGTGACATGCAGTTTGATGAATCACAGAGTAGTAGATATGGTACATTTCAAGGAACACATTTTAGTCATATGGAAGACGAATATGAAAAAGCTGGATATGATTTCCCTAAAATAGTATTTTGGAATTTAGATACACACTTTGGAACACCAGCAAGATGTTCTGATGATTCAGTAGCGATGGTGAGTGGATTCTCACCAAGTATAATGAAGGCGATATTAAACGCCGAAGATTTCAATCCAATTAGTGTAATGTTGGAAGCACTTAAACCGATTGAGTTAGACTATAGTAATTTACCAACACAGTTCAAATACAACAAGGAAACAAGATAGATGAGTAACGAAACAGGAACCGTTAAATGGTTCGACAACAAAAAAGGCTACGGATTTATAACACCATCAACTGGTGATAAAGATTTATTCGTACATATGAGTGGTATTCAAATGGAAGGGTTTAAAACTCTTAGAGAAGACCAGACAGTATTATATGAAACAGGAACAAGTGACAGAGGTCCTGTGGCAACAAACGTAATACCTCAATAACAACGTAGTTATTGCTCGTTTTATGAAATAAGTATATATTTATATACAGAATTAACCCAATTCAGCACTCAAACTTATCTGAATAAAAGACAACAGAAGATAGTGGAGTGGTAATCAAAACCATTACGATTTCGGTGGGTTTAGAAATAATTAGAAGAAATCATATGATGGGATTATCATAAAGCTATCGCAGAATTAAAATTATCGTAGTTGGTCGTAAACAGCACTTACAATCTACAATAAAAAAGATAACAAATTGACCACCGAAAGGATACGATAATATAACATCAGAGGATGAAATGATACAAAATTGGCAAGATAAATATATTAGTTATGAGAGTAAAGAAGATACAACTGGATATGGTCAAAAGACAATTGAAGGTTTAACTGAAAGAGAGAAAGAACAACTAAAAAAAGAGATTGAGGTAAAACGAAATGAGCGAAGGTAGCTTATCAGAAAAATGTCCAGTATGTGATGAACTCGTTGTAGTTCCTGTGGACATTTATGAAAACGAAATAGTAGATTGCGGAACTTGTGGTACGGAATTAGAAGTTGTGGGGTTAGACCCACTTACATTTGAAGAAGCACCAGAAACCCAAGAAGACTGGGGTGAATAAGAAAAACAATTTAAGGAAAATTTATACAGCACAATTCTATATACAATTGATTGTGGCCTGTCTATTTTGGTATAATGCCATAATGACAGGTGATAAGGTCAGAATGGTAATCGCAGTGTTATTGATGTTGAGTTGGACTTTAGGATATGTACGACATAGAATTGTTCGTGGAAGATTAGCAAAAGAGGATAAATAGAAAATGAAGACGAAAATGGTTATAACTACACTACTAATAGCATCACTATGTTTTGGTGGTGAAAGTGTAAAAAAAGAAATCAGTCAAGTAAAAGGTAGATTGATTTGGCTACGATTAGAACAACAAATGCTTAATGATTTACAATCAAAGTTACAACTTGTCGAAGAAGGTCGTGTTAGTCATAAAGACACTCAGAAGATAAAACAGATAGCTCAAGATTACTCACAGCTACGGATATCGAAAGACAAAAAGAAAGTCAGTTCTATGCACAGAAAGTTAAAGAATTTGGATAGATGAACACACATAAATTCTTATGTTCAATTATTAGATGTTTAGGAGTAGTGGTATGGGTTACATCAAACCCAGTAGTTGGAGCAGTATTGGTGACATCAGGTGAGATGTTATCGTGGTTAGAGTTAGAGAAAGAGGAAACCGATGAAAGATAATAAAATTCAATTAGACAAATTAGATGATATAGAACTATCTGGTAGATATTCCAATAAAGACAAACAAATCATACTAAAGATAATGAAAGTGTTAAAGTATTGGGAAGATGCTGACATATTTGATTTAAAGGTAAAACTGATGATAGCAGAACATATTCATAATGATGTAAAAGATGAATACAGAGAAATGGCACCGAGAGGATTATAATAAAGTGGATAGGAAATTTTTTATAGTAACGAATATATATAAACATAGCTCCAGTAGCTCTTCAATCGTGTGTGGAGTATGATTAACGCATTAACAAACTTCTTGTCGAGTAAACTCAACTTGATGATTATGATATTTATCTCGTATGTTATCATCGCGTATTCATTGTCAATGTTTAATATGACACTTAAACAACAAGCATTAATCATCTTTTGTGTGATGTGTGTGGGATTTCTTAATCATCTATTGGGTGTGAGTAAAGGACTATTCATTGCTACACTTCATCGGAAAAAAATTGATGAGTTCGTCAAGTATATGGATAACAAAAAAGATCAAGAGTTGGAAGATTTGATTGAACACATTGAAAAGAAATATAACGAAGACGAGGATAAATAAGAATGGATATAGGTATATTAAATAGTCTTGGATATATGGAAGTAACGGAGATTTCGTTATGGTTGGGTGTGATGTATTATGGTAAATGTTGGATAGACAATAAATTTAACAAGGAGAAGTGATATGGAGATAAATTATTTAATATGTGTAGTTGTGGGTGCACCATTAGTGTTAATAGGAATAGCTTATATGTATGTACTTGAAAGTAAATGGCTTGATGGTGACTTTAAGTTAGATGAGAAAGATGGGATTGAATAGACACACAGAAACAGGAATACAAGTTGTGTTATGGATAATAACGAGTGTGTGTACATACAACATATTGACAACATATGATGCGTCGGTGTTTGGAATGTCAGGGTTCATTGGTATGTTTTCAACTTGGTTATTGATAAGATGGGATAAGATAAATGAAGAATAACAAGTTTAAAGAGTATTGTAAGAACAATCCAGAGTGGGCTCTAAACGAAGATAGAATTGGTAGGAGTGTGTGTATTAAACATCTTCCAACCTTTATTGATGACATTGACTATATTGAGGAGCATCCCGATAAGTATGATATTGACTTGATTGCGTACACTAAGGATAGAGAGATTTACAAATATGTTGAGGCAGAACATTCTAACTCGTGGAAAACCATTTTGTTTCCATATAAAAGAATGAATGTACCACTTAGAAAGAAAAAGTTCTTTGAATCATATAGAAATAGTCTGTATGTTATGGTGAATGAGAATAGTACTTGTATGGGAGTAGTACATAGTGAAGACATATTAAACAGTTACATTAGAGAAGTAAGTAATAAGTACAACAAAAAAGGCGAGTATTTCTATTCTGTGAGTTTAGAGGATATAGAGTTTTATGTGTTGTAAGAGGTGTATCGTGTGAGTCCAGCAAAGTATGTGTGTTAGACTATTGAGTGTGAGAAGACCAAGCAGAGCTTGAGTTATCAACATATTTGAGGTTATCAACATAATGAATTGTTGATAACTTATTGATAACTTT
>Ga0080013_1005099_pt1 | contig 12486 bp, 24 predicted proteins | sample ETNvirenome_6_85_FD_69236 | JGI IMG/M metagenome (GOLD analysis project Ga0080013, IMG submission 69236) | Marine viral communities from the Pacific Ocean - ETNP_6_85 (SPADES assembly) (version 2) | ecosystem: Environmental > Aquatic > Marine > Oceanic | place: Pacific Ocean | collected 2013-06-19 | reverse complement strand
TTCGAGCCACTCTTCAAAATCGGGGTGTTCAATGTTAATATTAACTGATGCAGCTCCTCGTCTGACAGCTCCTTGATTAGTGGCAAGTATAGTTGAATCGTATATCTTACAAAAAGGCACAACGCCATCGCTGGTTCCATTTCCTGTTATTTCTGCGCCGGCGGGTCTTATTTGATTAATACCGATGCCAACTCCACCGCCGTGCTTAGCGAGTAGCATCATCTCTAAATTCTTTTGGCCTATGTCAATAATACTGTCAGCGACATCAATCCCAAAACAACTAATAGGAAGACCGCGATCAGTTCCAGTGTTTGATAAAACCGGTGACGCGAGGCAGAGCCAGCCTTTCCACATATACGTGAAAAAAGTTTCTTCCATTTCGGCCTTCTGTAATCTTTTCGCAACTGTTCTAGCAACTCTTCTGTACGCTTCTTTTGGTGTTTCTCCATTATATAAATAGCCTCCTCCTATTGTTTTTTTATATACCTCTGTATCGCCCCATTCTGGGTAATCAACTCCTTTTTCCCATTCTTTATTCCACATCTTCTGGCGTTTCAAATTTTTTCTTTTCTTCTTTTATTTTTTCTTGTGTTTCTGCAACCTGTCTTTTTTCCACATCTTTTAACTCTTCAACTAATTTATTCCATTCATCTTCACCAATATGTAATTGGAAAGCTGTAATAGTCCCACGCGCTAATGCGTCTAGTTGTTGTAAGTCTTTTAATAATTGGCGCATAACATTAGTTAATGCATCAATCTTATTTTTCATTTCTACTAATTTTGTTTCTTTCATTTTATAAAGTGATTTATCCAAGCAGCCAAACCATTTAGATTTAATGCTACTAAGTTCCATTGTTTTCTTGATGACACTTGTACTATAACACATATAAATCCAATTATAAATAATATAGGTTCAAGGGTCCATTGACCAGCCATCAAAAATGCAGCACCCATATATCCTATACGTGATGCAAATTTTTGATAACTAGTTAATTTATTTGTATAAGCTAATAGCTTAAGTATTTTTCTTTTTACCATATGTCTTCGAAATCTTCTCCTTCATTCGCTTTACTATAGTCAGTCGGCCTAATCGCAAAAAAGTCAGTGTGAGTGTGACCCCCAGTAAGATGATAGAACCAATCAAGATTCGCTGCTGCGTCCTTGTCATATTGGAAAAATCTTCTCTTATCTGAGTAACCCAATTCTTGTAATTTTTCATTTGTTCTTTTTCTTACAAATTGTTTTAAGTCATATGACTTTAGGTTTTCAATATCACCCATTTCAAACATTTTGTCTATGTATTTTTCTTCTAATTCCATCATTATTTTTGCTGCTTTATAAATATCCTCTTTGCAGTCCTCTAATAATGTAGGTATTTCTTCACACATATGTCTAAATAATTGACAACCCATTCTACTATGTAAGGATTCGTCTCTTACACTCCATTTCATTTGTTGACCTACTCCTTTGAGAAGATTACGTAACTGAAAAGAATATAAAACAGCAAAAGCTGAATACAGACTAACACCTTCTGCAAAGGCAGAAAAGATGGCCAAGCTCCTACCAATCCCCACAGGATCGTTCCCGTCATAACTAACCAAATTATCAAATCTTTCCGCAGTCGCGGGTTCGTGCAAAAACGCTTCAAAGTCTTCCAATCCAAGTGTTTCATTTAAATAACTATAAGCTACAGCATGTATTGTTTCTTGTGAGCCGAACATCATAGCCATTTGCTGTATCTCATGTTTAGGAAACCATGATACGACTTTTTGCGTCCAGTAATCTGAAACCGCGCACTCAGTTTGAGCAAAACCTAATAGTATATTACCAACTAGATTTTTTTCTGCAGGTGTTAATTTTTCATTCCAATCTTTAACATCACCACTCATAGGAATCTCAGTATGTAACCAAAACACCTGTGCCTGCTTCAACCATCCCTCAGTATAATATACTGGGTATTCAAATGGCTTATATGGTATTCTTTCTTTAAATAAACTCATATTAATCTTCTTTAAATACAGCGTAAACGTTTACTATCTTAGGCTTCTTTTTATACATACCTTTATCAATACTTGCTATAAGCTCGCGTCTTTCAGATACTTGCTCTGTTTCAGGTACTGGATAATATTTAGGGTTTTTGCTGTTTAGTTTTCTTTTTTTCATTAATAATAAATTGTTAAGGCTACATCCATAAAAGGCACATATAGCACATAGATTAACTTATCTTTTTCTTCATAGGATCTAATTCCAAACAATATTCCGGGATATAATCCCAATGATAATGTCCAGTTATCCTTTATTTTATTTTCCATAAACTTTTATATTATATTTATTTTGATATTCTACCAATTCTTTATATTTTATTCTTCCTCTTTGATCCCAACTCCATTTCCACCATTTATCAATCTGGCGCTCTCCATACTTTCTTCTTGCTAAGTCTTTTGAAGAATTAACTCTACTGTTTTGTCGCATTCTTTTTGATTCTGTGGTTTATATATAATTACATGTGGAAGCTTTTCGCTTACGTACTTTTTAAACATTTTCCAACGCAAAGGAAAACTTTCATTTGCTCTACCTTTACATTCAATTATAAAGTTTTTACCAATAAAGTCAGGAGTATATCTTATTGGGAGTATTTTCTTTTCTCCTCGGTTTTTGTATTCCCCTTTTCCATTAGCACATCTTTCTATAGATATATTTGAAAATTCAAATCCAGAGAACACTTCATATGTTTCTCCTTCATATTTAGCTTTAATCTTTGCTTTCTTTAAAGCTTGGTACATATACTTTTCTAATCCTGATGCAAAGGTTATCCCGTCAACAGTAGTTTTTTTACTGTTAACAGGCCCTTTTTTCTTTCTTTTATATTTCTTCCTCATCGTACACTTCCATTCGTTTAAGCATTGCTTCTTCAACTTCCTCAGTTAATACCATTTTAGCTTTTTCAATATAATTAACAGCATCCATTAATTCTTCTTGAATATGTGTTAACCATACATGTAGAGGTTGGTCGTCGTCTTTTAATGTAACGCCATACTTTTTATATCCTACGTCTGAACGAGACTTAATCTTATTAATTACTCGCTCTATTATTTTATCTCTCATCTTTTACAAATGTTCCGTTAATCATTTCTCCTTTACGATTTTTAATTTGATTGTAAGCTGATGCTACACATGTCTCTATATTTACATTATTCAAATGTGCTAAGTTAGTTAATACTACAACCATATCACCAATTGCATCAACAATTTCTTCATGGTTATCTTCTAGTAATGCTTTAGCTAACTCACCAGCTTCTTCTTGTAATTTAACATATTGTGTATGCGCATTGCCTTCTTCGTATATGCCTCTTACATCTGCCCAACTTCTAATCTTATCAAATACATTTACATGTTCATTAGTTGTGAGCTCTCCCCATACAACATTATTATCATATAATCTTGCGAAAGCTTTGTTATACACATAACATCTATTGTTATTATACATAGACGTTTTAACGTTTTTCATTATCCAATCAACTGTCTTCTTAGTGATATTTAAAGTACCGTGTTCGGTCTCCCATTCCATACCCATATTATCTAACAGTTGTCCTTTTAGTTTATTAACTGGACAAGGAAACGTAGTAGTTTGTTCTGTTACGTTTATTTTCATTCTTTTGGTTTCTTTATTTAGGTTTTTATATAATTTTCTATCTATTCTGTAACCATATTCTTTTTGTAATAGGATCTCTCTATCTGATATAAAATCTATATCATCAGAAGTCTCTAATACTTCATATTCCCCAGGCAAATATCCTTGTTGCATATGTACTCTTGCTTCAAGATTTTGGGTTACACCTATCTTTTTTCCGGGTATGTGGTATATATGATATTCCATTAAATTGCAACTGGCGCTTTAATTACTTTGCCAGCTTTATAATTTTTTAAAGTTAATATTTCATTTTCATATTTGTATTCAATAGGGCTTGTATAAGGCTCATTTAAATACGTTTTAACAGCTTCAAAATGATTATTGTATATATGAGCATCAATAAATTTAACATCTAAATTATTAGCTTTTAAATTAGTTTTTTCTGCTACATATAATAATAATTGCGCAAACAATGCCATGTCATACGGAACTCCTAAAAATAAATCTGCACTTCTTTGTAATGCAAACATATTTAATTTATTATTCTCAACAAAAAATTGAAAATATAAATAACAAGGAGGTAATGCCATTTGGCTTAATTGATTTGGATTCCATAAACTAATAACATGTCGCCTGCTATCTGGCTCGTTTTGGATAGCCCATATCGTAGCTTCTAGCTGGTCATAGCCTTGACTATTAAAGTTGCGTAATTGATGCCCATAAACAGGCCCTAAATCGCCAGCCTTATTAGCCCATTCATTCCATATTGTATTACCTTTTTCTTGTAATTCTTTAATATTGGTATGTCCAGATATAAACCATTTAAATTCTGATTCATAAATATGTGGGTACATCTTTTTACCTGTTAATATAGGAAAATACTGATCAATATCTATATTAATACCTAAAGCAAATTGCGATATACAACCTACACCAGTTCTATCGTTTCTTTCAACAGAAAATGAATCATTGATAAGGTCATTATATAAAACATCTTCTAATAATTTTCTATATTTCTTTTCGTACATATTTATCATAATAATATTTACACATTCTATAATACTCGGACCAAATAGTATGTTTATCATACACTGCGGGGGATAAATTTTGTTTCTCCCATTTTTTATACGGCCCTAAGCAAATAGATATTTTCCATTTTTGAGTTTCACTTTTAATGCCAACTGGGGAGATTCTAATATTGTTTCTAATACAATAATTTCTCCATTCCATTTCTTCTGGAGTGGGCATATATTGGGGCATTCTAAAATTTTTCCTTTTCCCATATATACTTTTCATCTATTCCCAAGGCATTTTTTCATTCTCTATAACTATCGCTTCTTGGGGAATGAAAGAACCAGATTTAGGCTCCCAAGTAAAGAAAGCTTCACCTCCATTTTCTCCGAGGTTTTGAAACTTAACTTTAAGTACCTTAACTTTTGTGTTCTTCGCATCATAATCCCTGTGTACGAGAAGGCCATGATAAGACGCGTCATACCATTCTCCTCCCCCTTTGATATTATACATCGTTGGTTCTTCAATTTTTCCATCACTATTTTTATACATCTTAGTTGGATGCGCTACTATAAATACCAGCACATCATATTTCTTTGCAAAGGTTTCTATCTTAGTTAAATATTCCATTGTGTATATATTAACATCAATAGATGAAGCATTTCTGTCTCTAACCTTATTAAATGGGTCTATAACAAGACATTTAATACCTTTACGTTTAACAAGTTCAGCCCCTTTACGAAGTACTGATTCTAATGTATACTTTTCCATATCAATAAAGAAAAAGTTATCATTAACGTGATCAGCTACTTCATTCCATTTGCCTCCTCCTATATCATCTCGTTGTGGCATATCGCCCCAAACTTTTCTCATTAACTTGTGGGCATGTAAATAATTTGGTGCATTTTCTGGTGACGCAAAAGCTGTTTTCCAGTTATAATTTGCATTATAACCTACAACCATTTGGTCAACAAAATCAGACTTACCGCTACTAGGTATCCCAGTAACAGTAATAAACTGACCGGTATACGTTGAAAAAATTCTATCAAAGTTTGGTAAACCGACCTGGAACCCAGGTTTGAATCCGTTCTTGACAAAATCCGTAACGTCTCCCTCAATGTCTTTGAACGTTGTGACATTTTCGAGTGGGTATGCTCTTGAGCGTGTAATTGTTTGTTTAAGTTTTTCTTTGCCATATTTAATTAAATATTCATTAGCATCTTTACAGTCTTCAAAATCAACTAAGAAACATACTTCAGCTCCTAGCCTTCTAACTAGCTCTCTTCTTAAAGCCAATCCCGGCTCATCTGTGTCTAATGCTAATATAATTTTTTGTTTATCTTCAAAATAATCTATACAATTATCAAGATAATCTAAGTTATTATGATGCAGTGTTGCACCATTAGGAACTGATATAGCGTTTTTAATACCAGCTTCATGGAGCGCTAATACGTCCATTTCGCCTTCGGTTATAACGCAATCGTCATATCCTACAATACTGTTAATATTATAAAATACTTTTTCTGCTCCTTTATATAATTTAAAATTCTTTCTACCATCTCTATATTTAACATTAATAAGCTGGTCGCCTATTATATAGTTAAATTGAATAGTGTTCTCTTTATTGCCAGTTTGCGGCATGTACTCAGGACCTTCCCCAACCTTTAGGTCGTTTAAGGTTTCCTGAGATATACCTCTATTTTCAAACCATTCTGTAACTTTGCTTTTTAAAAGCCTTTCTACATAAGGTTCAGGTCTTGCATACTCTTTATCACCAGCACCTTTACGTTGATACGTATGAAGCTGAAATGTAGAGTTGCAATTGTGACAAGTTCCGAGACCACGTTCCCAATCATAGCTAGCACATTTTTGCTTTCTATTCTCAGGTTTCCTATCGTGGGAACACAAAGGACATGTTCCTTGTTTTTTCCCTGTAGTTAGGTTGTATTGATTGAATTGATCAATCAAAAATCCATTAATCTCAGTGTTTTCTATCATTTAGTTTCTATATAATAATTTAATATAATTTTTGTATTTTCATCATCAAATTCACCATCAAATTCTTCTACGAATTTGAATCTGCCATCTTCATAATTATATAATCTAATTAAGGGAATTGAATCAACATCATCTCTGACATTATCCCATTCTTTATTTACAACAAATTTCACTGGGAAATAGTTTTCATTTAAAAGAGTAGCATTATCATTTAATACTTCTCTTTGTCTTTTACATGGAGCGCACCAATCGGCGGTCCATATTACAAAAACATATTTGTTTGATTTTTCAGGTATATCATCTAATGTTACCCAATTTATATCTTGTCCCCAGCTCATTGTTGTAATTAAAAATAAGATTAATAAATTAAAACGGTAAATCGTCTTCAACTTCTTCCGTTTTAGCACTCTTTGTTGGAGATGGCGTCCCCTCAAATTTAGGTGCGTCTGGGAAAGTACCATTACTCCACACTACTCTTACATTCCCTAAGTAAGTTTTTGGAGCCTTAGCTTCTCTTTCCTCTTTTGTTTGTTCAACAATAATAGGACCAAAATTTCCAAATTGGTCTTGCTCATCATTGACGGTGATTGTTACTGGTATGTATTTACCTTTTTTACCATTGATAATTTTATCTTTTGGTACTGCCATTAAGTTAATACTCCCTTTAATAATTCCTGCCATATTATACGTATTGATTAATTTGGTTAAACATTCTACTTAACTGCTCTTTTGTAGCGTTAGTAGTTCTTCTTATATTATCTACAGCTTTTAAGTGATTTTGATTTCTGTAAAAATTAGTTTCAGAAGTTTCTAATCCTGTTACACTGCATACTTTTAAATTTGGTTTTCTAGTTCTTCCCATGGTTATAAGGTTTTATTAATAAAATATTGCTTTGGGTCAAAATCTTTATTCTTATAAAATAATCTATAAGACTCCACTGCTCTTTGGACTTTGTCTTGACCTTTAGCGTAAAATTCTGCTGAGCAGTCAAAGATGCCTAGTTGATGAGTGTTTTTATCTATTACAACAAAAATCATTTCATAACCAAACAACTCACTATAAATATAAGCTTGAGAGTCGTAATTGTACTTAGATGCAGACCATCTAAATTTTTGAATATCAGCCGTCGTCTTTAAATCAATAACTAGCTTTTCATTATGATTTATAATATCTGCTTTTCCTTTCCACATCTCACCCTCAATCTCTTTAACACCTGGTGTTTCATACTCTGTATTACTATCACGTATCATAGCTTGACATACTTTATTATCTAACATAGTATCAGATAATTTTTCTATCGCATCTACTTCATGTTGTAGTAAACATAATTCTCCACCAGACATCTCTTTATAAACTTTAGTATTCCTAGTTGACGAAGGTATAACTCTATACTTCTTCAGTTTATCTGGTTCTAGGATAGCGGTATGAAAGTATCCGCCAACTAAGAATGCAGGTCGCATAGCTTGCTGCTTTCCTAAAGCTAAAGGATTTGTAAGTAAAGTTCCAATATCTGAATTACTTAGATACTTCTTACCGAAGTCTCCATAGTAATGTTCATCTTCTCGTAACTTATTAATTACATCTTCTTTTTCCATTAAAGTGTTTTAAGTTCAGCTTCTTGAGCTGATGTTAATTGATACTTCTTTTTGATAGCGTCTATTTTACCACCTGATTGTATATAGCTTTTAGCTTTACTAATATCAGTTAGATTACTCTTCGTTTTACCGTGAGTATTAGTTGCGTCACTGTCTTGAGTATCGTCAATTAGGAGTAAATTTCCTAATGCATATTTCTTCCCGTAACTCGATGCAGCACCAAACCTTTGAGGCATTTGCATACCTTTTTGATCTAAGTCTACTCCAACAATTGAAGTTGCACTTATAGTCATGCCTTTATCGTCAATTAATGTTGCTGTAGTTTTTAGCATAGGCAACATTTCATTATCAACAAATTCTTCATTTATTGTAACGGTAAATCCTAACTCCTTTTCAAAGGGTTTAATTGCTTCGAGAATGTCTTCGGCTGACCGGAAGTAATATTTGCCGAATGAATTAAATCTACTCTTCTTCGATTTAAATTTTGTCTGAATTTTTGTAAGTTTTTCGTATATGGTCATAATAATATAATTACATGTTAATTTGCTGTTTTACAATTCTAACTTATAGATAATCAAGCACTTGCGAGTGATCGACGTTTTCAATTAGTACTCTAACAGCTTCCTTTTTTAACTCAGAAACTCTTACATAATTTCCACTTCCTTCTATCTTTAATTGGCTTGCAATTTCTTTAGCTGTTTGTTTGTCACAGTCTAAACCATAGCTTAATCGCAATACTTCATATTGCATCTCATTTAGATATTTACTCATCAAGCTTTTTAAATATAAATTCATTAAGTGAATATTATAAGGTTCTGCTTTATCAGGTATTTGATTAAACACGTCTTCATCATTTACTTGTGCATCAATGCTTAGAAATATAGAGTTAAAAAACATAGCCACTATTTTCTTGTCTTTAGTGTTTCTCATTTCATTTAACTTATATTCTGGTAATCGCATAGTACCGCGTAAATGATCAATACGCCTTCTAATTCGTCCTTTTATTCTCTTGCTAAAGAAAGCTTTTATAGTCTTTTCTTTATCTTCTGATTGGTTTAAGGTTTCCCAATCTATTCTATCTACAGCTTTGGTTAAACCTTCATGTCCGCATTGTAGTAAATCTAATATACTTAATACGCCTGAGGCTTGATCACTTGTAGAGAATTTTCTTGCCATAGATTCTACTAAGGGCATAAATTGAGTTATCAATTCTTCTCTAGTAAATTTATGGTAATCAGTTCCATGTTTAGGTAATCTTTCCAAAGCTTCTTTCAAATCTTCTTTATACCTAATATAGTTTTTGATGTTATATTTTCTCATTTAATATTTCTTTTTCTTTTTTTAATTTTTTTCCCATATTACGATGCAGTGTTCTCACTGAACATCCTAATAAATCTGCTAAATGTTGTAAAGAAATCTTTTTATTCATATGATTTATTTCTAACATCATAGAATATATTTTTTCCTTACTAAGTTTTTGTCTTCCTATTAATTTACCTACTAACTCCATTTTCTTTTCAAAAGACAATCCGTTATAATCTTTAAATATTATTCTGCGTTTTCTATTAACTGGAGGATCTCCACCTTGCATTAATACATCGCTAATCATGTCTTCTAATAGCTTATTTTTAATAAAGAATGTAACAAACCCATTTTCTTTTTTAGCTATGAATTTAGCTAATGTAACATAGTCAGAATTGATTATATTGTCCATGTTAAGATAATATAATACTAACAAATGCCATTTTAAAGATTTGTAGGTTGTTATTTTACTTTGTGTATTAAATAAACTGTAATACTCATGTGTGCCATGTTCGTAATAGTTATATTCCTTAGTACTTATGGTTGGCACATCATTTACTGGATCTTTCCTGTACATAATGCGCCTCTCATTAAGCCATTTTATTTGTCTTTCGTGTGACATTAGGGTATTACTTATTTATTATTATTAGCTTTTGTCCTATTCCTTTTATTACTCTTCTTGAATGTTTTGATTTTATCAAAAATTCCCCAAAAGTTAGTTTCTAGGATATGCTTATATTGCTTTCTTCTACTCATTTATATCGTTTGTGTTGTAAGCGGTCATAGTGTTTGTCTAATAAGATCCCCGCCACTTCTTCGGATATCATATTGTCGTTGTATAATTGCCATATTAATTTATTCATAATTTCTTAAACATTTAAATAGTGGGTGTCTATAACTCCCAGCTTTAGTTCTTTGAAAATAAGTAAAGGTGGCACGTTGACCTATATAGTCACTAATGTTAAGTAGCATGTTTGATAAATCCTTGTAGTTGTATCCTTTGCCCGGTGGACAACCGAACTCCACACCTTCGTCATCTATCATCAGAAACTTTCCAACCGTGTTTGTCCTCTTACCTTTACCTTCTTCATATCCAATAATTGTTGCTTCAGCATCACTGAAGTCTTTAAATTTCATTAAGTCGTAAGACCTACCATGCTTGTATAGACCGTCAAGTCTTATGATAGAGCCTTCGTAGCCCTGATCAAGGAACTCAGCGTGTAGTTCTCTAGCATAGTTATAACTATCAACAAGTTTTGCAGGTACATATTTAATATGTCTATTATATATATCTGATGTCACCAGCATTTGCATGCGAGTTTTATAACTATCGTATATAACGCCATCAAAATAATCGTACACATGAAATTGTACAAGCTTTTGAGCTTCTAGTCTATCATCAGCAGTAGGTTTTTGCTTACGAACTAATGAAATTATCTTTTCAAAATCACGTTTTAATTCGTGATTATATAATTCACCGTCAAGTATAACATCTGGGTGTTGATTAAAAAACGGTAGTAATGTAGTTCTCACGTGAGATACATTCATAAATTCTTTACCGGTACGAGAAAACGCACCATCTTTAGTAAAGAGACAGCGAACGCCGTCTAATTTAGGTTGTATGTACACAGGTAATGACCAATCAACTCTTTTGTCATCAAACTTGTGTGCTAACATTGGTTTTTTCATAATTTATTTAATTTTTGGTATATTCTTTTTATTTTGTTTTTTACTGTTATTGCTTTTTCATATTGCTCTTTGTCTTCATATATTGCCAATAAAGTAGTTAATCTAGCAATCTCAGCTATTAATTTCTCTTCCATATCAGCTTCAAGTTTAATCTTACCACTAAGAACGTCGTCAATAGATAATTGCTCATCCATTCCAACGCTCTCTTGAGTGATAAGTTTAAAATCAAAGTCATTATGTAACTTCTCGACAACTAAATCTGCAATAAAATTTGCAAATAAAATATCTTTTTCTTTCATTTTAATTTATTATCAGTTAATCTTCGTAATATTTTTGTATTAAGTCTTTGGCTGTGCCTACAAATATACATTTATCTTTATAAACTTGATAAATGGATATAAAGCAAGACTCCCCTTCTTTGGGAAAAATGGTATAAACATAATCCATCCACCCGTAATCATTATCGGTAGGATATAAATTAATATATCCCGGACCTTCTTTAAAATGTTTTACCATTTGTGCCGCAAGACACCCTGCTCCATTAGCATGAGTACCTAATTCTGCTTCATCGGTTATACCATTTATTATTTTCATATCTTTTAAGAATTCAGCTAAGTCTAATCCGTGTCCTTCAGGATAACCATCAAAATGACGGTACATATTTACATATGCTAATTCGCCTTTTTCGTGACCTTTATTAAAACTTAGTCCTTCTTGTCGAGGTATAATTCTTGTTAAACTTCTTGTTCCCATGATTTATCTATTATTGTATTAATTTTTTCTATCATTTCTTGTTTAGTCCATTGATTATAACTCTTAGTTATCATTTCAATTTTTAATATTGCACTTTGTGCAGCGTGTAATCTACTCATAATTTATTTAATTTAGGTGCGCGAGCAGGATTCGAACCTGCGACCTCTAGGTTATGAGCCTAGCGAGCTGACCAACTGCTCCATCGCGCCATATTTTAGGTGTGCTCGTACGTCTTGTCTCAGGTCGAGTAACGGCACCGCACGCGTGCCCACACCTATATTTCTTGGGTGGTATCGTGCACAATACCCACGCTTTCAGGGGTAACGGGATAATAAGCATTAAGCCTTCTCCGCTACCGTCCTTCGTGTTTTAACCCATTATATTTAGTAGACGTGGTAGGATTCGAACCTACGCTAGAGACATTTGCTAGTGACACGGTTATCCATCCGATGGGAATTCAGCAATTGCTTATACTTTAGTACTTCCATATCTCACTATTGTTATTT
>Ga0080013_1005098_pt1 | contig 12487 bp, 18 predicted proteins | sample ETNvirenome_6_85_FD_69236 | JGI IMG/M metagenome (GOLD analysis project Ga0080013, IMG submission 69236) | Marine viral communities from the Pacific Ocean - ETNP_6_85 (SPADES assembly) (version 2) | ecosystem: Environmental > Aquatic > Marine > Oceanic | place: Pacific Ocean | collected 2013-06-19 | reverse complement strand
GAGGTGCCATAGATTTATCAAAGGGGCAACTTACAGTCGCTAACAAATATGCAAAATATTTAAATTCTTTTGATAAAGATAGTAAATATTATGTTTCTGCTGATGATTGGAAAAATTTAGCTTCTAAAGATAGACAAAAAATTACTAACATTATGGGAAATAATGAAGGTAAGTTTGTTAAAAACTTTTCAAGACAATTAAGATTTTCTACAGCAAATGAAAAGAAATTAATGGATGCTTTTGGTTTAACTGCAGAAGATTTTAAAGAACATGGAAAATTTGGAGTTCCAAGAAATCATCCTGAATATAACCATATTTTTCGTTTTACAGAAAAAGGATTTAAATTCACCACAGTAGATTTATTAAATTCTAGAACTAGAAATAATGTCATGGCAAATTTTGAATTACCAGAAGGTGTAAAAAAATGGGATTTTGATAGATATAGATATGGTATTCCAGGAACTGCTAAAGAAAATAGAAATTTAGCAAGAAGAATCACTACTTTTGTTAATGAAAAAAAACCATTTGAAATTGCTTCAGATTGGTCAACAGCAAAAGGTTGGATGACGGAGTCAATGAATAGAGTATATAAAAATCAAACTGAAATAGTTGATGGTGTAAGAGTGCCTAAAAAAGGTGTTAAATTAACTTATGAACCTGTTTATGACAAAGTAAATGGTAAAAAAATAATTGTAGGTTTCAAAGATAATACAAAAGCTGGAAAAGGTAATACTTTTTATTCTTTAAAAAAATATAATAATAAATTTAAAGGAACTGATTGGACTAACCATGGAGACCATGCAAGAATACAAAAATTTGTAGATATTTCTAAAAGATCTTTTAATGAACCAAATGAAGTTATTACAGGCTTATTAAAAAAAGGTGGAATTACACAAAATATAAGACTTAATGATGTTTTGAGTTATTTAGCTAAAAGGACCCCAAAAGAAGCATTAAAAAATGCAATTGTTAAACATCATATAAGTGGAGTTGGAGCAAAAGGAACAATTGGAAATGCTACACAAGATATTCAATTATTAGAAACAACTGTTAATCAACAATCAAAAGCAATTGAAGCTAGAATAAGAAGTGGTAATATATTACCAGGAGATGAAGCCACATTAAAAAATTTAGGTGCCTATGTTAGACATGAAGATAAACTTTATGGAAGTGGCGCTAAAAGTGCCATTAGTCAATTTAAAGCAATTGAAAAAGGAGCAGAGACTAGCATACGAAATTGGAATAAAAAAGATTTTAAAGAATTCAATAAATATTTACAATCTTTCTGTGGATACGGTAAATCAACAGGAGGTAGAATAGGCTTTGGAGGCGGATCTTGTTCACCTGAAGTTGCTAAGAGAAATTTTTTAATAGCAACCAATGACGTAAGTACAGGAAGAGTTACAGGTGAAGCAGCAGAACAGATTGCAAAAAATGCTGGAAAAGTTGTAGCTAAAGCTGGAAGTAAATCAGCACTTGCATCTATATTTGGTCCTGCAGGAATTGGAATAGATCTTGCATATGAAGTTGGTTCTATTGGTTTTGATATGGCAACAGATAGTAATGTTTCTTTAAAAGGTGCATTACAAAACAATTGGTTGACTGGCGCTTTTATAGAAGGAACAGGTCAAGAGGAATATCATAAAGGATTATATGCAAAAGATTCAAAAGCAAAACCCTATGGTCAAACTCTAGATTTAATTCAAAAAATTCAAAGTGAAGAAAAACAGTTAGAACGAATAAAAACAGATCTTGTTCGAGGAGACTATACGGGGGAGGCAAAAAAAGAAAAGATTGCACAACAAGAAGAAGTTATTAAAAATTTATATAATGATTTTGATAAAGTGGCTAGAAGAAAAAATGAAGGTCCTCGTGGAGAAAATGTAAGATATCTAGCTCTAGAAGAAGGAAGCCCAGAACAGAGTGCTTATGATCAAGCAAAACAAGAATATGATTCAATTGGAGAGGCAAAAGCTGCACTTAAAAAACCATCAGAACATGGTTTTAAAGAAAGTTTAAAATCTTCCCGTGCAAAACCTTGGATTGATTATAATTTATTAATAAATCCAAACTATGGAAAATATTCAAAAAAGGAAATAGATGATCGATTAAAAAAAATAGGAGATTACTATGGTTATGGTTATACACCCCACGGACTTGGATTTGGAATGCAACAAATGAAACCTGGAATTGGTGATAAGAAATATAATGAAGATTTAGGTTATAGGGAAGTATCCGAGATGATAGCTGAATCAGAAGCAAGAGATAGAATTGCAAAAGCCGGTGGCGTTTCTAAAATGGCAGAAGGTGGCATAATGAGTTTGAAGAAATGGTAAAAGAAAACCCAACACTTGTTAAAAACATGAAGCATGTTAAATGGAACGCGATACCCCCTTTAAAAGGGCCTAATCCACAGGGGTTGATTAAAGTAGCAAAAAAGGATAAGAAGAAACAGGAGAATTTAAATGGCAGAAATCGATAAAGGTCTCCCTAATATTAAACGCCCCGAAGACGAAATTGTTAAAGAAAATTTCGAGGAAGTTGATGTTGCGGAAGAATTAGGAAAAGGACCAGTAGAAATTACAGAAGACGAAGCAGGAGCAACAATTGATTTTGACCCTAGTCAAGTCGACATGCCTGATGAAGGCGATCCTTTCGCCAATCTAAATGATTTACTTCCTGAAGACATTACTGATAAAATTGGAAATCAATTACAAAATGATTACAGAGAATATAAATTTTCCCGTGGAGATTGGGAAAGAGCTTATATTGTTGGTTTAGATCTTTTAGGATTTAAATATGATAATAGAACTCAACCTTTCCAAGGAGCATCCGGTGCCACTCACCCAGTTTTAGCTGAAGCTGTTACTCAGTTTCAAGCACTAGCTTATAAAGAATTATTACCGGCTGATGGACCTGTTAGAACCATGGTCATGGGTGTATCTAACCCGATAAAAGAACAACAGTCGCAAAGAGTTAAAAATTTCATGAACTATCAGTTAATGGATCAAATGAAAGAATATGAACCTGAATTTGATCAAATGTTATTTTATTTACCATTATCAGGTTCTACATTTAAAAAAGTTTATTATGACGATTTACTGGGACGAGCTGTTTCTAAGTTTGTTCCTGCAGATGATCTCGTTGTTCCGTATACGGCTACCTCATTAGACGATGCGGAAGCGGTCATCCACGTGTTAAAAATTTCCGAAAATGATTTGCGTAAGCAACAAGTCGCAGGATTTTATTCAGATATTGAACTCGCTAAACCTCAAGGTACAATTACCAATGAGTTAAAAGAAAAAGAGAGAGAAGTAGAAGGAATTACAAAATCCCAAAGAGTCGAACCTATGTATACAGTTCTAGAATGCCACGTTAATCTAGATCTAGAAGGATTCGAAGATGTTGGTCCCGACGGAGAACCAACCGGAATAAAATTACCTTACATCGTAACAATCGAAGAAGGTAGTCGGAAGGTCCTTTCGATAAGAAGGAACTTCGCGCCCAATGATCCAAAGAAACTTAAAATCCAATATTTTGTCCATTTCAAATTTCTGCCAGGACTAGGATTTTATGGCCTTGGACTCATTCATATGATTGGCGGATTGAGTCGTACTGCAACTGCGGCTCTCCGTCAGTTATTAGATGCTGGTACACTTTCAAATTTACCAGCCGGATTTAAACAGAGAGGTGTCAGAGTAAAAGATGATGCCGCTAACATACAACCTGGAGAATTTAAAGACGTAGATACACCAGGAGGAAATTTAAAAGATGCCTTTGTATTTTTACCATACAAAGAGCCTTCTCAGACTTTATTGCAATTGATGGGAATTGTCGTGCAGGCAGGACAAAGATTCGCGTCCATTGCTGACATGCAGGTCGGGGACGGGAACCAGCAGGCCGCTGTTGGTACGACCGTAGCCCTATTGGAGCGTGGCTCAAGGGTAATGTCAGCAATCCATAAAAGACTATATGTTTCACTTAAACAAGAATTTAAATTACTGGCAAAACTATTTGCCACGTACTTACCACCCGAATATCCTTATGACGTGGTAGGTGCAGCAAGAAATGTTAAACAAACAGATTTTGATGATAAGGTAGATATTTTACCTGTGGCTGATCCAAATATATTTTCAATGTCTCAAAGAATTTCAATGGCTCAAACACAATTACAATTAGCTCAAACTAATCCACAAATGCATAATATGTACATGGCATATAGAAATATGTACACGGCGATAGGTGTAAAGGATATTGATAGAATTTTACCACCGCCTCCACCGAATCAACCTAAAGATCCGGCGATCGAGCACATTGATGCTTTGGCACAGAAACCTTTTCAGGCATTTCCTGGTCAAGATCATAGAGCTCATGTAACGGCTCACTTATTTTTTATGGCCACTAACTTTGTTAGAAATAACCCAAGTATAACAGCAGCCTTAGAGAAAAATGTATTAGAACATATTTCTCTAATGGCTCAGGAACAGGTTCAATTAGAATTTGCAGAAGAAATGCAAATGTTGCCACAGATGCAACAACAAGCAACCATGAATCCACAAATTCAACAACAATTTCAACAAATCTCTCAAAAGATAGAAGCTAGAAAAGCGGTATTGGTTGCAGATATGACTGAAGAGTTTATGAAAGAAGAAAAAACAATTACTTCTCAGTTTGATCATGATCCATTACTTAAATTGAAACAAAGAGAAGTGGATCTTAAGGCTATGGAAGAAGAGCGTAAAGTAAAAGAGGATGCGGCAAGAATTAATCTTGATAAAACTAAATTTTTAAAAGGCCAGCAAATCGCTGAAGAAAAATTAGAACAAGATGAGGAATTAGCTCATTTAAGAGCGGATACAGCAATTGAGAAATCATTGATATCTGCTGATGTTAAACTGACTTCGGATAAAATGAAGGCTAGAGATGTTAAGACCTTGAAAGGTCCTAAATCATAGTATATACAAACCTAGGAGAAAAATATGACAATAAAAAAACAAGCACCGTTAGGAAAATCGACAAAGATTGGTATTCCTTCTCAGAATCTAATAAGAGATCCGAGAGCAAAATCTAGTATCAGAGGATCTGGTCAAAGGATTCCTACTGGTGATAAAGTGACTGTTCAAGGAACAGGCAAAGCTAGAAAACAAACAGCAACTTGGTTCTAATATGTGGTTTGGAGCACTTAAGCTCGGCTTAAACGCGGCGAGTCACATTTATAAAAAACGTCAAGAGTCTAAAATGGCTATGGCGGATGCACAATATTTACATGCGCAAAAACAAGCCCGAGGTGAGGAAGCTTACCAGGGTAAACTTTTAGAAGCCCGTCAAAACGACTACAAGGACGAGTTCGTTTTAGTCATATTAAGTGCACCCATAATAGTGCTCGCGTGGGGAGTCTTCAGTGACAATCCTGCAGCGATGGAGAAAGTAAAAATCTTCTTCGAGCATTTTGCGTCACTTCCGACATGGTTTTCGACTTTATGGATACTTGTAGTTGGTAGTATTTTTGGTATAAAGGGTACACAAATTTTTAGAAATGGTAAGAAGTAAGAAAGGAGAGAAAAATGAGTATAAACGGAAAAGTTAAATGGTTTAATTCGACTAAAGGTTATGGTTTCATTGCAAGAGATGACAAAGAAAAAGATGTTTTTGTACATAATTCAGCAGCACAAGCAGCTAACATAGAATTACGTGAAGGCGATGCAATAACATTTGATGTTGAACAAGGCCAAAAAGGTCCTTCCGCAGTTAATTTACAGTCAGTATAGACGGTAAAAATAATGTGGACAATGCATGTTAAAACAAATATAAAAAAATAAGGAGAAAAATATGAGAAATGATTTCGGATCAAGACCTTATAAATCTAGATTCCCGTACAAAGCTGGAAAATCTGCTAAGAAGCAGGGATACAAAGATAGAGAAGATGAATCTCTAGGTGCGAGAACTGGAAAAGAATCCACTAAGTCACAGTCTATGAAAGATCGTAGAGATGAGTCTTATGGAAAATGGGGCGATAGACCAAACCAAAAAATTAATAAGTAGATTTTATGGGATTAATAACCAAAGGAATGGGGGCTATTCTTAAAAAGATAAAGCCCAAATCTAAATCAAACTGGATTAAAGGTGGTCCTAAAAAACTTGGATCTATTGTAGGTGTTAAAGCTGGATCAGGTAAGGTGCCTTGGCATGTTGGTGCCGGAAAAAATCTCAAAGATAGAGCTAGAATAGTTAAAACTGATAGAAGAGTTAAAACTATAGATGCAATTAGGGATGCTCAAAAGAAAGTTAAAGAAGGAACAGCAGAGCTTAAAAAATTAAGAACAACTGGGTGGACTGGAAAACCTCATGGTAAAAGAGGAAACAAAACATATTATCCAAAGGATGAGGGAAAAGCTGCTCACATGGTTGGAAAGAAAAAATATAAAAAACCTCATCATGAGAAATTAGGAATTTCTAAAAAAGAATACGACGATATACCATTTTAATTATGAGAACTTTTAGATCACCAAACGCAGGACAAACATCTTTGGCTTTGCAACATGATACAAGTCCAAGATCAGGTTATAGACCTGCTTTAGGTGCTAATAGAGATGGTTATCCTATGGGAGGAATTCCAATTAGAGAAGGATTTAAAGCTGGTGGAAGAATAGGATTTAAAAAAGGTGGCTGGATTCAAGACGTAAATAAATCAATCAAAAAACGTGGAACTAAAGGAAAATGCACACCGATTACAAAAAAAGGTTGCACTGGACGAGCAAAAGCGTTAGCAATGACATTTAAGAAAATGGGAAAAGCTAGAAAAGGAAAATAATATGCCAATAATTCGAGTCTCAAGTGATGAAGGTAAACCACATTCTTCAAAAGCAGGAAGAAGAGAGGCATCCCAACGTGCTTACAAGCGGCAATTTGGAGGAAGTAAAAAAAGGGCTCCTACTGACATAGTCAAAAAGTTAAGAAACGCCTTAGCGGGAGGTATAAAAGGTAAACCTCATTCTTCACCTGAAGGACAAGCAGCTTCAGCTGGACGTACAATAAAAAGATTAGGTCAAAAAAATAAGAGACATTGGAGAGAAGATTCTCCATTGAAAAGCCCGGAAGGATATAGATCAGGTGGAGCCGTACCAAGATTTAGATCAAGTGGACCAGAAGGAAAATCGCATTCTACAAAAGAAGGAAGAAGCGCGGAAGCACAGCGTGCTTACATGAGAAAATATGGTCCGCAAAAACCTCGTAGAAAAACATTAGCGGTTACAGATAAATATAAAGAAGTTAGGAAAAAATTAAATCCTTTTGCTACAGCTGAAAGACAGAAAACAGGTCCAGAAGCTCCCAGGCAAAAGAAAAAAATTCCCATCATAACAGTGGGTGGAGATTCAGAAGGTCTTAAAGATTCAAAAAAAATAAAAGGAAAACCTCACTCATCACCAGAAGGTAGAGTTTTGAGTCATATAAGAACTAGTAGCCCATTCGTAGTTAAAAAAAGCGTAGGCGGCATTGCAAAAATCGTCGGTAAAAAAGCAGTGGACTGGATTAAAAAAAATAGAAAAACTATTAAAAAAGAAGTCTATTCTCCAGAAGGTAAAAAGAAAACTCAAGATCTAACAAAAAAATTACAAGAAGGACTGAAGAAACCAGGACACGCTAAAGGTGGAAGAATAGGTCTTCAACATGGAAATAGACCAAGACCACAAGGCCCTCATACATGGGTAAGAAAAAAACCTAAAGGTGTTAAAATAGCAATCAAAGGTTGGTAATGAATCTATTAAAAAAATTGTGGAATTTCCTATTCGGGAAAAAAGAAGAACCCTTAATTTTAGAAACTCCTGCAGAAAAAGTACAAACAGTTAATCATTGCAACTCTCATTTGAGATTTAGGAAAAATTGCCCTGATTGCTTAAGAGTAGTAGCCCTTATATAATATGGAAGCCGAACATATCGTTCATAAACTTCAAAGAGCATTAGAAAGAAGAGTCAATCAATTGGCAATCTCGGTTACGTCTGGAGGGGTTGACAACATGGAAACTTACAAGTATATAATAGGACAAATTAATGCACTGGAATCAGTGCGACAGGAAATCTCTAACCTGCAACATGATAAGGAGCTAAATGACACATCAGGAACCGTTATCGACCTCAGCAAAGGTCTCAAAGATTCACCTTCCAAATAAAGAATTAGTTGGATTAAAAAAACCAAAAGAAATTACTAAAGAAACTACAAAATTACCTAAACCCACTGGTTGGCGTATATTAGTTTTACCTTTCAGAATGAAAGAAAAAACTGACGCAGGTCTTTTAATCGGATCAGAAACCATAGACAGACAGCAAGTAGCATCACAATGCGGAAACGTAATGGCGATGGGTGATGCTTGTTATAAGGATAAAGAGAGATATCCTAACGGTCCGTGGTGCGCGGTTGGTGATTGGGTGGTCTTTGCACGTTATGCAGGATCACGTATAGAAATTGAAGGTGGAGAGGTTCGTCTTTTAAATGAAGATGAAATTTTAGCAACAGTACAGGATCCAACAGATATCCTGCACAAATATTAACATAGGAAGGAACTATGCCAGAAGAAGAAAAAAAACCAAGTGAAAAATTGGTTGATATTGATACATCAGGGCCTGAAAAAGATGTAGCAGTAGAAGAAGTAAAAGAGGAGGCCGTTGTAGAAACCAAGGAAGAAGAACCAAAGATCACGGAAGTTGAAAAAGAAGAACCAAAAAAAGAAGAAGATACTAAACTAGAAGAATATAGTAAAGGCGTTCAAGGACGTATTGCTAAACTCACAAGAAAAATGAGGGAAGCGGAACGTAGAGAAGCTGCTGCTACTGAATATGCTTCTGCTTTAGAATATCAAAGAAAGGCAGATCAGGATAGATTTCAAAAAGTTGATTCTGATTTTACTAAAAAATTTGAGGACAACATCAAAACGGGAATGGAATCTGCGCAAAATGAATTAGCGCGTGCCATTGAAGCGGGTGATGCTGCAGCTCAAGTTCAAGCAAACAAAAGAATTGCTACATTAGCATTTGATAGTGCAAAAATGGAGCAACGAAAAGAAAGTAGGGAGCAGGAAAGACCTGTACAACTTTCTGACGGTGGACAATTACCTAGAGAGACACCAAGACAAATGCCACAAGCTGATCCTATGGCTGAAGATTGGGCAAGTAAAAATACATGGTTTGGACGAGACAGACCTATGACTTTTACTGCGTTCGAGATTCATAAGGATTTAGTTGAAAAAGAGGGATTTGATCCTAAGTCTGACGAATATTATATGGAAATCGATAAAAGAATAAAAGTTGACTTTCCCCATAAATTTGGTAATAGTGAGACAACTACGCCTAGACCCGTTCAGTCGGTGGCTTCTGCGAATAGAAGCGTAAAACAAGGGCGCAAAACTGTGAGACTCACTTCTTCACAGGTGCACATTGCAAAAAAATTAGGAGTGCCACTCGAAGAGTATGCAAAACAATTAAAACTCACGGAAGGAGCATAAGCATATGATAAAAGACAAAAAAATAACTTCTCGTGCGGCGGAAACTCGGACAAAAACTGAACGTCCTAAAGAGTATAAGCCACCATCCTCTCTGGATGCACCACCAGCGCCTGACGGTTTTAGACACCGTTGGATTAGAGCTGAATCAATGGGTTTCAACGACGGTAAAAATATTTACGGAAGATTGAGATCTGGATATGAGTTAGTGAGAGCTGACGAATACGACGATTCAGATTACCCTGTCATCACTGACGGAAAACACGCTGGAGTGATTGGAGTAGGAGGCCTATTGTTGGCTAGGATACCTGAAGAACTCGCGAAAGCGCGTGTTGATTATCAGAAAAGACAAACTGAAGGTCAAGACGAAGCTGTAGACAACGACTTGCTGAAGGAACAACATAAGAGTATGCCGATCGACATCGATCGACAGTCTCGCGTAACCTTCGGTGGTACAAAGAAGTAAATTTTATTTCTCGGGATAACAACCAATTCCCTATCATCGATTTAAATTAACCTGTTTATAGGAAACTATAAACTTTAAGGAGTAATACTATGGCAAATAGAAACACTACTGGTTTTGGTTTGATCGCAGTGGGTACAATTGGTTCAACACCAGCTACTCAAGGTCAAGGCAAATACTATATTGATGCGGCGTACGATAAGTCGTTGTATCAAGGTACGGTGGTTCAGTCTAAAGTCGGGTATATGAAAGTTGGTCAAAATGCAATTACTGATTACACTATCGGTGTATTGAATGGTATTTTTTACAATGCCGCTACAACTTTAAAACCTACTTGGGCAAACCATTATGCACAACCTATTACTCCAGCTAACAGTGAAGACATCACAGCTTTTGTTCTCGACAATCCTTTCCAACTTTATATGGCAGGAATCGATGCAGCAGCAGCTCAAGCCGTTTATGGTAAAACATACGGATTAACTACTGGAGATCCTGGCGGAAGTACAACTACTGGTCAGTCATCTTCTGAAGTAATAGTAGCAGGTGTGTCAGACACAGCTAACTCATGGCGATTATTAAGATCGGCTGAGGATCCTGAAAATGATGAAAACGCAGCAGATAGAAGCGTTATCATTTGTCAGAACCTTAACCAATACTTATTAAACACAGGTTCAGCTGGTGTCACTTGGCAATAATAGGAGCAAATAGACATGGCAATATCACGAGCACAGCTAGTTAAAGAGCTAGAACCAGGCCTAAATGCACTATTTGGGCTGGAGTACAAGCGTTACGAAAATCAACACGCTGAAATATACGTAACCGAGTCTAGTGACAGAGCTTTCGAAGAGGAAGTAATGTTATCAGGATTCGCTAACGCTAATGTAAAAGCAGAAGGTCAAGGCATTTCATACGATGAAGCGCAAGAAACCTACACTGCACGTTACACTATGGAAACGATCGCGCTTGCTTTCGCTATAACTGAAGAAGCTATCGAAGATAATCTCTACGATAGACTAGCTTCTAGATATACAAAAGCATTAGCAAGATCTATGTCTAACGCAAAAGAAGTTAAAGGTGCATTACCTTTGAACAACGGTCTACCTTCAGTAGCTACGTTCAAAACAGGTGACGCAATAGCATTATTCAGTACAGCACACCCGTGCTCAACTGGACCTAATGTTGCAAACACTTTATCGACTCAAGCGGACCTTAACGAAACATCATTGGAGCAGTCTTTAATAGACATCGCTGCAATGACGGACGAAAGAGGTTTGAGAATTGCAGCTAAAGGAGTTAAAATGATAATTCCTTCTGCAAATCAGTTCAATGCTGAGAGATTGATGAAATCTCAAGGTAGAACTCAGACAGCTGATAATGACATCAATGCAATCAACAGTATGGGAATGATCCCACAAGGTTATAGAGTTAATAACTTTTTAACTGACTCTGATTCATGGTACATCATTACAGACGTTCCAAACGGTATGAAATTGTTTTCAAGAACTCCATTGAGTACATCAATGGAAGGAGACTTTGATACTGGTAACGTTAGATACAAAGCTAGAGAAAGATACAGCTTCGGCTGTTCTGACTATAGAGGTATCTTCGGCGTTGAAGGTGCGTAATCACAACTAATTAATGAGGCGGGACACAATTCCGCCTCATTTTACATTTAAGAAAGAATTATGGAGATACAGAAAGAAAATATTTCACGAATAAATCCTGGAAAGCCAATCAAAATAAATAATATGTTTCCAACTATTATTGTAGATGATTTTTTTACAAACGTTGACGAAATAATATCTTTATCAAAAAAACTTAAATTTGAACCCCCTATATCTATAGAAAACTGGGGTGGTTTAAGAACTAAATCATTACACCACAATCACTATAACTTATTTAATAATATAATTGTAAAAATTTTAAGTAATTATTTTCCTAATAAAGAAGTAAAATTTAGTGATTCTTCGGTTTATTTTCATCAATTAAAAGGTGGTGATAAACCAAAAACACATTTTCATTATGATGAAAATTTTGATATAAGTGCTGTAATATATTTAAGTCCCGGAGACATAAATACAGGAACCACTATTTTTAATAAAAAGAGAGAAAAACAAATAATTGTAGGTAATGAATTTAATACTTTGATATCTTATGATTCATGTAAATATCATGGTCCTAGTACCCTAAATTTAAAAAAAGAAAGATTAACCTTGAATTGTTTTATTAAAAATATAGAAGTAATATAATGAAAAAATTCCTAATACACATCTGGGCCTATGATTATCATGCTAAATTTGAAGTTTTCGCTGAGGATAATGGTAAGGCTATTGAACAATCTATCCTTGACAAACTGGGAGAAAAGAGTGTAAAGTGGGAATCAACGGGAATGTATAGAGATATTCCTAACAGAATAACCTATGAGGAGGTTGTTGATGGTACAAGACCTGTACAAACAAAAACGGTCCTTGGAGTTGAAGTGGCAGTTGGAGTATGAGCAAAGTGGTAAATATACTCTTAATATGGTCCA
>Ga0080013_1005097_pt1 | contig 12487 bp, 14 predicted proteins | sample ETNvirenome_6_85_FD_69236 | JGI IMG/M metagenome (GOLD analysis project Ga0080013, IMG submission 69236) | Marine viral communities from the Pacific Ocean - ETNP_6_85 (SPADES assembly) (version 2) | ecosystem: Environmental > Aquatic > Marine > Oceanic | place: Pacific Ocean | collected 2013-06-19 | reverse complement strand
TCACCAGCAGCAATACCTTCTAATGCTGTTTCAAAATCTGTGTAAGCATTTGCTTCGGATGAACCACTGTCATCACCACTCGCATCTGCATAATAATACTTGGTTGCCATTATCCATTTCTCCTGATTGTCAATTCAAGCGTACAATCTGTTATAGTTGCAACACTGTCAATTTCAAATTGTAATATATCGCCTGCACTAAATTGATATGGCAACCATCTCCCAGAAACAGATCCTGATGATTTGTTTTTATTTTGTGATTCCAAATCTGGATTTTCTGCTGCACCAATTGAAACTGCCGACATTGTTGGATAATTATCATATGTACAATAATTTATACCCCAAGAAATATCACCAGTACCTGTAGAAGTAACTCTCCAATCTGAAATTTCACAACCATATGGAAGGGTACGATGACCTTTTATTCCTGTTGTCAAAACAGAACTTCCGTTATCAACATTAATACCGATGATTTCTTCGTGTGTTCCTGCCCAGTATCCACCAACTTCTAACGAATCTGTAGTAATTCCGGCAGAAGCATATATGTTTGCAGAAGCAGTAATCCCACCACTTATAGTTATCTTATTAGATAAGGTGTCTATATTTCCTTCCATGAAAGTTTCAACAGCACTCATGTCATATTGCCTCATATTCCCAGAATCGTTAACAATAATTTGATCCCCAGAAACAATTGTTCCTACTGTTGAAGTGGTATCGCCGTCTAGAATATTAATTTCTTGGGGTGTTGCAACAATAGTAGTTCCATTTATAGCAAGAGTTCCTGCGGTTACACCCTCTGCTGACAAACCACCACCAATTATATGAAGAGATGCTGCGGGCCCGGAAGTTCCAATACCCACTCTTCGATTAGTATCATCATAATAAAAAGCGGTCGCGCCTTTAATGGTAGAACCCTTTACACCATAATATGCAACCTCACCAGTATTTCCTTCGGTGTTTCCTGTTTCTGTAGCAGTACTTTTTTCCCAACCAGAACCATTCCACTTCCATGTTTTACCACTGAAAGTGTATGTATCGTCTGCTGATGGTGATGATGGGAAATTAATTGCCATTATTATATCCTCTTATATTATTTATCAAAATTCGATCCACGCAGATTCAGAAGTAACATATGTATATACTTTGCCAATGGTTGTATCATACCATCTATCACCGTTAGATGGACTAGAAGGCGCAGAAGATGATTCATTAAATGTTCCTGTGTCTGTGAATGTTAAATCTACATTTTTGCCTTGGCGAGTTACTGATACGCCGTTACCCTTAAAATTTAAATCACTTACCGACTTAATTACCATTGCATCACTATCACGAATTCCTACAGCACCACCGCCTGCAAGTGCAACCCAATCCACATTCTGAAATTGCTTGGGAGGAATACTCATCATTTTCTGTAAAGTTTTTTTATCAACACTAATTCTTTTTTTCTTATCATCATATTTTAAGGGAAATTGTGCTTCAACAACTGCGGTATCTCCTATATCTCCCTTTTCGCCATGCAATCCTTGTTCACCCCTATCACCCTTTATCCCTGGTGATCCCTGAACACCCCTTTCACCATTTACTCCTGCTATTCCGCGAATGCCTTGTTCGCCTTTATCACCTTTATCACCTTTATCGCCACGAACACCCACACTGCCCGGAATGCCCTGGATTCCTTGTTCACCCCTATCGCCTTGAATTCCCTGTTCGCCCCGCATTCCCTGTTCGCCTTTATCGCCCTTTAAACCAACAACACCCAGAATTCCTTGTTCACCCTGTTCTCCTTGTTCACCCTGAATTCCTTGCTCACCTTGAATTCCTTGCTCGCCTTGTTCACCTTGAATTCCTTGCTCGCCTTGTTCACCTTGAATTCCTTGTTCACCTTGTTCACCTTGAATTCCTTTCTCTCCATCATCTCCCGGGACTCCCGGAATACCTTGATCGCCCTGATCTCCTTTTGATCCTTGTATTCCTTGTATTCCCTGCTGTCCAGGAGAACCAACAATTTCCTCATGAATTATAATAGGAGGAACTTCTTCTTTTATTAATTCATCTTTTTCTGGAATCACTTCATCAAATAACGAATTTATTTTAGAAAACGAACCAACAAAACAAATTGGTGCATCATATTCGTCTGTAACATATATCTTACTCATTCCAGTACCAATTTTAATAATTTTTGCATCTGGTAAATTTTCTTCTGAAACAATAAATGTGTGTCCAGAATCATAACAATCTATAGAATTTACTAATATAAATTCTTTGGATTTTCCTAATATGATATTAGAAGAACCGATTGCTTCTTCGTTGTTATCATTGGGGTTATAAAATTGTTGAAAAGATTTTACCATAAATCATATAAAAATTATTTTTGTTTTGGTATTTTTCTGTAAAGTAATAGAAGGAACCCTATAATAAATCGCATCAGAATGTTTAACTGCCAATTTTCTGACTGATTTTCGTTTTATTGTGTTTTCCGTTACCTTAATTTTCATCTAGTAACTTCTCCATCAGATTCGAAACCACCTTCTATTATTCTTGTTGTTTCCCCTGTTGGTGTATATTTAATTTCCATATCATAATAGTGTCTCCCATCAGGAACATATGAAGTTGCTGTTGATCCCGCAATAATAAGAATGCCTCCTGTTTGGCTACCACTATTTCCGACATTCCTATTTAAGAAAATTCCACCAGTAATTCCGCCAGTAGAACCCGTAACACCGGAAGTAACACCAGAAGTAAAACCAGCAGCACCGCTAGTCATGTGTAATAATGATGTTGTATTATCTCCAAGAATGCTTCTCTTTACCCGCATTTCTGCTTTATATGAGGTTAAATCTATACCAACATCATTTGAATCAGTATATAAAATATGAAGGTGTAGTGTTTCACCTTGATTAGATGTGATATCATATCTTGCTGTCATATAAAAACTACTCCTTGATTTATATTATATATGTCTTTACTTCCTTCTTGATCGTTTCTTACCTCTCGGGTTTTTGGTTTTAGTACTTTTCTTTTCGATATTTCTTTTCTCTTGTTTCTTTTGCTTTTTCTCTTCAATTTCTCGTTGTTTTCTTTCAACTTCTTGCTGTGCTATTTGAGCCTGAATCTCGGTAACAACTTTTTCATACTGTTTCAAGTTTTCCATAATTCTTTCTTTTGAATTATCTGGAACAAGATTTTCTTCAAGTAATCTTTTACATGCATGATACCCCACATGAGGTTTTCCTGCATAATAAGCAGTAGCACCAATCTCATCTAATATTTGCCATTTATAAACATCATCACTTATGAATAATATATCATGTTCTGGATATGGAATTTCTAAAGCCATCTTTGCAAACAAAAAAGCTAAAATAGGTTTGTTGTGAATTTGTCTATAACACCTAGAAATTTGGTATAGGGGTTCAGCACGCATAGGACGATAATTCCAAGCATCTAAAAACATCTGTTGAATTTCTACCCACGGATGGTTTAAGAGTGCTTTAATCATTCCTGCACGATATAGAGAATAGAAAACTTCTTCTTCCCATCCCCCCATCTCTGCTCTTTTAATATATGCTTCTAATGATTTTTCATATTGCTGCGAATCAAAATATGATTGAGCAAGATAAAATTGGTATCTAACATTTTCTGGTTCTTCCTTCAACCCTTCTAATAATGTCTCAGCATCTCTAGTATATTTTTCAACTGTAGTAATACCAACATTTCTTGCACCTTCTGTTCTTGCAGTAACATGATATTCCCCAAATAATCTTTCTGTAATAACTTCTTGTGCAGGCTTTAAACCACACTCTGCATATTCATGAAGAATTCCAACATATTTCCAACCCAAACCTGTCTTAAATATTTGAGAACGCCACCAAGTAAAATCTTCTCTACCAATACGAATACTATATGAATCGCTATTCATTTCTTCTGGAAATTTAAAATCTCCAACGATATAATCGTCAGCATCAATCATCCATGCATAATCTGCTTTTTCATCACAATTACTAAGTGCTTCTGTTCTACTTCCTTGCCCTTTTGGTGTATCGCCAAATCCCTTCCAATCCGAAAGATAAACTTCACCCGGCACACCATGTTCATCAAAAAACTCTTTAATTAATTCTGGAGTTCCGTCTGTAGAACCAGTATCAGTAATATCATATCTATCAATATATGGAAGCATTGAATTAAGGCATTCTTTGATGATGTGTGTTTCATCTTTTACAATCATGCAAAGGGTTATAATTTTGTTGTTGGGTGTTTTATTTTTTATCATACTTCAATCACATTTAACTCATTTTGTAACCACTCTTCTAAAGAAACTGTGGGTTTCCAATTCAAATCAGTTTTAATCTTATCAATAGATGCTAAAGTTCTTTCAACTTCCCCGGGCCTCTTATCTATGTATGCCTGAATGGGACTTATCATATCTGCTATTTCTTGAACAGAATAATTAATACCACTTCCGACATTATAAATATTTCCGGCCGATATACTATTCTTGGCTGCCAAAATATTAGCATTTACAACATCTTTAACATGAACAAAATCTCTTTTCTGACTTCCATCACCAGTAATAGTAAGTGGTGTATTTTCTTTTCTTTGTTTTATAAATATGCCCAAAACGGGGGCATATTGCCCTTTTGTGTGTTGTCTATTACCATAAACATTAAAATATCTTAAGACTACAGTATCTAATCCGTATAAATTAGAATATACTTCACATATATGCTCTCCGCTTTTCTTAGAAGATGCATACGGATTCAAACAAGGATCTTCGTGAGAGTCTTCTGATTGAATCATATAATCACATTTGTATATGGCAGATGTAGAAGAAAATACAAACTTTTTAACATTATTTTCCTTAGCAGAAGTTAATACAGTAGCAAGACCAACAACATTATTATAATAGCAATGTATTGGATCTTTTATAGTTTCTTGTATTAAAACATCTGCGGCAAAATGAAAAACATAATCAACTCCAGGCATCAATTTATCAACCAAAGAAGAATCACAAATATCTCCTACATGATTATGTGCTTCATCGTTCCAATACCCATTTTTATTTTTATCTAGGCAAATAACTTCATCACCAGATGCTATTAATTCATCCACCAAATTACTGCCAATAAATCCTGCTCCACCTGTAACTAAATGTTTCATTTATTCATTCTCCATTTCGAGTACCTGTAATATTTTATTACAAGTTCCTTCTAATGTAAAGTAATTTTTGTATACTTCTTCTATCTTTCGTTGCATTTTTTCATATGTTTCGTCACTAATCGAACTTAATATACTGTGTATATGATCAATCTGATCACTATTAATGATAACACAAAACTCGTTCCAATTCAATTCATGTAGCCACGGACACCAGAACCTATCACTAATATAAACAGGAACTGAACCTAATTGCATTGCTTCATATAACCTGAAACTAGTTGCCCCATATCCTCTAGGACAAAGAACAAATTTACTTTTAAGTGATGATTCAATAAAATCGGTAAGTTGGTCTATTTTAATTTCCTGCTCCCACCCCTTAGTAGAAATATAAATATCTGAATAATCTTTTAATGCACTTATCATTCTCTTTCTTATTTCGTGTGTTTCAGAACCAACAAAAGATGCTAATAATTCTTTTTCTTTTGGCTCTTGTTTTGCAAGTGGACCACATAGCAATGGAATTGGTACAACATTTATACCAGTAACATTTCCACCAGCAGAAAATATAATAGTATTTGGTGGAATAGGATTCATCGGTGCATCATCATGTTGACAAACTGTAAAATATGAGCCACTTGGGTCTAATGTGTTAATTTCTTTTTGAATGTCTGCCATATAAATTCTATCACCCCAACCTTCCTGAACTCCATTTACATAACAGTTTGTCCAAAAGATAGGAATATGTTTTCGATTCAATTTATTAAATCGTTCAATGTTTCTTTGATAAAAATCAAAGAAATATTCTTCCAAATACAATCCTCTATGATACGGAGGATAGACTGGATAAGACGCAGGTGGTCTAAGTTTTTGGGTTATTAAATTTTCTTTCACATTCATAAATATAGTCCGAACATACTGCATAAAAATCTTTTTGTTTATAGGAATTAACAGACTCTAAAGACAATAACGGCACAATACACTTATCATTCATCTTATTTGTTAAATCGTGTGACCAAATATAACCGTTACTGGTTAGTGTATATTTATCTTGTTCGTGACAAAAGAATTTCAAATTAGTTCTCATAATAGAAACCAACGATCCATAATCTTTAACATGAACCCATAAATTTTTTCTTCTTTCCAATATCCAACCGATAGAAATTTTATATTGTGGCTCGTCATGGCCTAACCACAATTCACCACCTTTAAAACGAAGATCAACCTCTACATCATATCCAAGATCAATTGCATTGTTAATATAATTGGGGTTATTTTCTTCGTGTGGGATTCCTCCATCAAGATTTCCCCTATGAGATATAAGAATTGTGTTATGTTGCATGGCATTTTTCCAACAATAAGAGATATTCACTCGCACACTTTTCTAATGTAAGGTTCTCTAATATATATTCTCTTGGAGAAAATTCATTTATTCTATCTAAGAATTCATCAAATCGTGATAAATCGGAATGCTTAATTCCACACCTGTCATCAAAATATGGAGCAGATGATGCCAAAAAATCCTTACCAGACAAATCAAACTGATGGGTCCAAAACTTCGTATCAAAAACATAAATTGGCACACCCATAGAAAGAATTTCTTGGTATGCTATTCCTTGAGTTTCAGTACTGGTTAATGTGACACAAAATCGTGCAGATTGGGCAACTTCAATAAGTTCTTGTTCATTATATTTTCCGTAGATAATTTCTTTATATGTCATATTACTGTCAATAATTTTTTTTAATAATGATTTCAAAAAAGTGTCTTTTGATGGAGCAGGACGACCTGTGTGTTTATAATATATTAAGCAATCTATCTTTTTGGGTTTGGAAACCGGAACAAATAAATTTGTATCAATTCCAACAGGCCAAACATAAATATTGTGTTTTGAATCTAATTGGGTCTTATATTGATCTTTAATCCATTCTGATGATGCTATAATGTTTCTCTTCTTTTCCCAAACATTCGGAAACCAATGATCAGGAAGAACAAAGACATTTGGACCAATTAAATTACTCTCTTTAAGTTCTGCCAACGGAATATAAGGCTGTAATACGCCAGTATATTTTAATGAAGTATTTTGACGAACCTTAACACCCAAAAAACTTAAACCAGATATGAGGTTTTTTACAACTTTACCAGGACCATTCTTTTTTTCAGGCCATATATCATTAAAATATAATCCTATCTCATCAATCATACTTCTTCAATTCTTTTCACTTTATCATCTATCAACAAGTCAAATTGAGGCTTTGTTCCTAATTCTAAATTATGAAACTTACACCCCCATCCCATCAATTGTTTATTAGTCAACTCTTTATAATGATTCATTCTTTCTTCGTTGTCAGGTTGGGATGAACCTCTAGCCGTCCAATATGTAATAATATTACCTTCATCATATAACTTGTTTATCTTTGCAATATTTTTATAATTTGGTTCTGCTAAATCATACATTCTTTTCGTAGGAAAAAAACATATAGTCTCATCAATATCTACAAAGATTTTTCTAGGTTCACCCTCTGGAGAGAACCTTAGATTTTCTTCCTTGCAATTCACTTTCATGATATTCCTTCCAATAATTATAACATTTTAATAAATCTTCTTCATTTTTAACTTGACTTCCTTTTAAAATAGTAGCCCAAGCCTCAAAATTCTCAACCTCATCTGGTGTTCCAAACACAGTAACATATGGTGTATCATAATATCCTACTCTAAGTCCATCTTCAACCAAAAGATTGTAAACTAATGTTACATAATATTCTCCATTATAATTAATATCTCTTTCTATCATTTCCTCAAAATATTTCTTAACATAAGAACCTTTTCTAAAATAATAAATGCCGGTAGAAGCGTGTTCGTTCATGGGATTGTCTGTATAACATTCCTTCTCTTTAATCTCTTCTAGAAGTCCGTCTTTCTCTTTAATGAAAGCCATCTTGGTATTTGCAAGTGTGTGAGGATGAAATCCGGTATGTGTGAGAATACATCCGTCTAATTCATTTTCTCTAATGTGGTTTATAAAATCATCTCTATCCCACAAATAAGGATTATCACAATAAGAAATAATTACTTCTTCGTCATCATCTATCTCATCATATACCGTCTTTACTGTATGAACTGGACCTAATTTGTGTTGTGGCATAAACCACACCTTTACATTGGGTCTAATTTCATATAAAATCTCTCCCATGTTTGTGTTATCTGTGTGATCGTTATTGCAAATAAACACAAACTCATCATCTTCAGAAAACATGTCTAAAATATATTCAATGATTCGTTTTTCGTTCACTTTGATAAGGGGCTTGGGTTCGATATATCCTCTATCCACAAATCTTTGTCCTGTCCCTGCCATAGGCACAATAATTTTCATATTAATTGACTCCTATATTTTTCAGATTCCATATTTTGTATTTTTTCAATTTCTTTCTTTATTAAAAACTTAGGCACTAATCCGACATTGTGTATTGCATTTATCATATAAGTGTTTACTGCTAGATTTTCATCAGTAAGTGCAACTGCATCTGGAAAAAGATATTCTTTACTTTCTTCAATTTTGCCCTCAAATTCATAATGAAAATGTGTTGCGTTTTCTTTTACCCATTGTTTACTTTTTTCATTAATATATTTAGTTATTTCGTATGCATCTTGGAGATTCTCACCACAAACCACCAAACCATGATTCTCTAAAAAATAAACTGTTGCTTGTCTATAACTTCCTATCGCGTTTGATAATTCAACTCCCGGTGTTGAATATAAAACAAACTCATAATCCAAATCTCCAAACAAAGTATCAATTATCTGCTCGGCTTGCTTTGAACAAAGTATAATATTTAAGTAAATTGGATGTGTGTGAATAATATCCTTTTCTAAATTACAATGCATTCCGGCTTCCATTGATGGTCTTTCATTAGATTCAAACAACTTCGACCTAAATAATTTATTTCTATAAATATCATCATTATCAAAATAAGAAGGAAGTAAATGACTATTACAAACACAATGCCCACCAAAGGTACTAACTTCTTTCATGCGAGAACCAGATGAGGTTATAATTAATTTATCGTTTATCTTATATGATATATTACCGCCACGGCTTTGAACAAGATCAAACTCTGTTGATAGCGACTCACAAATATTTATAAATGAAAAATGTTTCTCGTAAGCAACTTCTAATATGTCTATTAATTCTTTTGCTTTGTGGTTGATCAAATCATAAATTAAAATCACTTTATCATTATCTTTTTTGAAGCGAATAACAACATCAGCATATTTTCTTTGAATGTCTATATATTTTCTTTCGTCTGCGCTTCTTTCTTTAATAGCATTTTCAACTTGTTTTTTAGTATACCCTCGTTTTTGAGTATCTCGTTTTATTTTCCACTCTTTTTTCAAATCTTCATCAGTATCAACAAATATCTTAATCCAAGACATATCTCGAACTCGAACATCGTATAGTGCATGAAGTCCTTCATATACTATAAATTTTGCAGGATAGACATCCATGCTTGGATCAAACTTACCCGTATCGTGATTATATGAACAGTGAACAATTTTATTATTACCTTTTAGTGTTTTAAGATGTTCATATCCCAAAAAAAGATTATTTGCTTCTGGATTTAGGTGTGTATAATTTTTCCAGTTATCATCTCCCCTTTCCCAACGGTGTAAATCGTCTCCGCTAAACACTAAAGTCTTTTCGTTTGGCAAAGCAATAGAAATAAGTCGGGAAATTGTTGTTTTCCCAACTCCAGAACTTCCAGATATTGCAATAATTTTATTCACTCAATGCCTCGACAGGTTTCAAAATACCAGATAATTCTATAATCCTATTCAATGCTTCTTCTTGCTTCTCATATGGTCTTTCACAGTGAATATCAACAATTATATTACCGCTTTTTAATTTATCAGGATCATATTGATACTCTTTGGTATCATTATTCCATGTACTTCTATCAATTCTATTTAAAGAATTATGATAACAGTATCCTCCAAATGTAATATCCTGGTTTTGAATAGCATCAAATATTTTTTCTGAAGAATAACTCTCTTCAGCACACCAATAATAACTACCCGCATTCATAATTTCATCAATACTTTCTGGCTTCGGTGTATTTCCTTCTGGTCCTAATCCGTATTGATGAGCAGAAGTAATATATTCAATTTGCTCACGAAATGTTCTTTTCAAATCAAATACCTTTTCAAAATTACTTCCTTTAGAAACATGATAATGTCCTGCCAAATCCGCACCAGTATTATAACTACCTGCTGCTCTTGCATGAGATTGAGAACCTTCTGTTAAGAATGCATCCAATATCCCTCTTCGAGGAAGAGAAATACCAGCAAAATTTAAATGTAAATAATCATCTTGACTTGCATCACTTAAATGCTCTGTAAAATATCTTCTTTGAAGTGGGATCATATCAATATCACCAAGCATCCATGTTGTGTCGGGCTCTGTCTTTGGAAAATCATATTTAGACCATGTTATTTGAATAACCTTTGGTAAATCTTCCATAAACTCTCGTTCAATAATTGTACCATACTCTTCTGTCATGTTTGTGTTTTCTTTTTTACCATACAATAAGCAAACTGGTTCTATACCAAGTGATTCTTTGTATATTTTGGATTGGATGTTCCAAAATCCACTATATTCTTCTGATGTTGAAAAAATTACTTTATCTATTTTCATACTTTGACTCCTATTAGATGTGAATACTTATCATATTCTTTTTTATCAATAGACATTTTTTTACCAATATAATCATTATCGTGATATTTTTTGCAACATGGGCATGGTGTTTTAGTACACCATGAGTCAGGACAATCTAAATTACATTCTTCACTAACACAAGTTTGTTTCTTGTCCGCAGAATGCCATTCTGGAAGTTCTTGATTCCACCAACCCTCTCCTCTAATACGAGGAATGGGGGGTGAAATTCTTTCTTCTCCTACAAATATTGGTTGATTAGTTGTCCAATCATCATGAATAATTGCTCTTGTTTTTGCATGGGGATAAATAACATGTTCTAGAAAATCTTGATCGTTTCCAAACTTATCTTTTGTATTTTTTAATATACAAAAATCTCTATATGAATCTAAAGATTGTTCTGTGATGAGTCCTGATTTTGCCCCCCACATTCCTGCTGCCATAACTCTAGTATGCTGACAATGATCTCTTATTATATGGTAATCTTTACCACTGGATATCCACTCATCTACTGAGGCTTTATCCCTTACATGCAATCGGGAATCAACATCTCTACTTATTACATAATCTAAATTATCATCTGTAAATGCATAGAATCTCCAAAGAGTAGAAAAATACCCTTCATTTTTTTCAAACAAAAACACCTCTACATTATCTCTTGATTTCAATTCGTTTATAATTGATTCATCTATTGTGCTTTTGTCTATGTAATACCTACAGGTCCAATCTTGCCATTCTTCTTTTGCGATGTCTGCATTAAGAATTGCTCCCAATATATAGGATGGCAAACTATCTCTTCCATCTTGAACACCATTAGGTTGTTCCCATAAACAAAATGATATTACCTTTTTCATGTATTAGTTCCTAATAAGTGTGAATATTTTTCTAATTGTTCTTTTGTTAAATCGCAAATTTTTCCAAAATATTCGTTGTCGTGATATTCTCCACATGCAGGGCATGGTGTTCTTGTACACCAAGAAGGTGGGCAATGTAAACCGCATTCTTTATCGCTACATGTTTTTTTTCCAATTGCGGAATGCCACTCTGGAATTTCTTTTTCCCACCAATCTTTGCCTCTAAGTCTTGGAATTGGAAATGGATGTTTTTGTTCATGTGTAAATGTATTTGGAAACCAATCATCATGAACAAATGCATCATCTATAATAATAGGATAAACACTATACTGTAAAAATATTTGGTCAACACCATGCTTATTAAATTTTTCATTTTTAAGTATTTCTGCATCTTTTATCATATACTCTAAACTGGGTATTGCCCCTCTTTTAGTTCCCCATAAGCCACCACAAATTACCCAACCATGTTGGCAATTGTCTCTCATTATATGAATACCTTTATCGCTTTTAATCCATTCATCTACTGCTGCCTTATCCCTAATATGCAATCTAGCATCTGTATCCCTAAAAATTGTAACATCCACATCTGGGTCCGATGCTGGGTAAAATCTCCAAAACATACCATTCCAAGATTCATCTTCATCCATGAGAACGACTTCTACATTATCTCTTGATTTTAATTCTTCTATTATACCACGGGGAACGGTGGGTGCAATATAAAATCTACAAATCCAATCTGACCATTCTTTCTCTGCAATGTCTGCACTCAATATAG
>Ga0080013_1005094_pt1 | contig 12491 bp, 14 predicted proteins | sample ETNvirenome_6_85_FD_69236 | JGI IMG/M metagenome (GOLD analysis project Ga0080013, IMG submission 69236) | Marine viral communities from the Pacific Ocean - ETNP_6_85 (SPADES assembly) (version 2) | ecosystem: Environmental > Aquatic > Marine > Oceanic | place: Pacific Ocean | collected 2013-06-19 | reverse complement strand
AATATAATTATTATTATTTCTAAAATTATTTTTTTTTAGAAATTAGGAAAAAGATTAGCTCCGTACAAAAGTATCTCCTCGGAAGAAAAAAGTACGGAGGAGGGAGATGATGAAGATCAAATAATATTATTTTTCTAAAATTATATTTTTAGAAAAACAAAATAAAAAATTTAACTCCGTACAAAAAGTATCTCCTCAGTATCTCCTCAGTATCTCCTCCGGAAAGTATCTCCTCCGGAAAGTATTGACGATAAATACTTTTTCTATAAATTTTCTAAAATATTATACTTTAGAAATATTTTACGTGGAAAGGATCTCCTCCGAAAAGTAATCCTCAGATCCTTTAGCATGATGCTCCAATGTAAGCTTTAAGAAAAGAAATTAATACACTCTTCTATCGTGTTATAAAATAAAGAAATTTCTTGATTTTCTGGAAGTATAAATCTTTCTCTATTTGCTTGTTCTCTATACCTAGATAACTTATTGAAAATCATATTTTCTATACAACTCATCATTTCTTTACTATTACAGCTCTTGTAGAAAACAACTTCGTGTTCGTCTGTTTTATTATAGGTAGAAAGTCTATTAGTTAAATTAGTAGCTTTTCCTAATATATATCTTCTTTCTTTCTTCAAAGATGGAGTTGTAATAATATATACGACATTTCTTTCATCAAATTGTTGCCTTGGTCTTTTTCTTACATATTTCTTGGTTAATTTCACGATTTTATCTTTATCATTTAAGATTGAAGTAGTTGCTATATTCTCGTAACTTGCTTGTATTTGTTTCTTATCTTCTCTCAACTCCTTGATAGTGTTTTTTAACATCTCAATCTCTTTGTCTTTGTCATATAGTTGATCTTCAAGACCTCGGTATTTATAAGAGCAAATATCAATATGTCTTTTATAACTGCTTTTCGAAGATAGCACTTTCTTACAAAATTCACATTGTATTTTTTTATTACTAACTTCTTTACCTTGGATTTTTAAGCAAGATTTTGTATTCTTTTGATGATAATTAAGTGCGCTTGTAGAACTCAAGACCTTCTTACAAAATTGACATTCCATTATTTTATTTTTATATATATTACCCTTTAAATGATTTATACGATTTTTGTATAAATCTATACGATTTTTGTACCAAAGGCTCCAAACTTGTAACAAAGTATCTCCTCGTGAAAGTATTGACGATAAATACTTTTTCTATAAATTTTCTAAAATTATTATATTTTTGTAGCCATGAAAGTTGTAGCTTTCCCAGTTCATGCGTTTAGTGTGACAACGGTCTGGTATGTCTCCAGGGCTGAGATTACGTTACCGTACTCCTGATATTCAGCGTCAGTGTCAGATTTGGTATGTAGCAGGGTCACGGTGAGAGGAAGACCTTCACACCTGTATGTGCTGGCTTCATTGGTCTTCTTAGTTCTCACGATCTTCTTGTTCAAAGGTCCAATAGCCTTAGGCTGATAGTCGTGAGGAGGCAAGTCATGCTTATCTCCCAATGTTCTGGTCTGGATGGAAACCCAGGACAGACTCTTCAACTCCTTCTTCGTTCCAACGGGGTTATAATCTTGTCGTACAAAGGTTACGATGTACCTGCACTCGTTAGTCAACAGACAATACGTCTTGCTCATATATACGCTGAGATCGCTGACGTTCTTGATCTTAGTCATTACCGGGTGATTGAAATAGTCATCGAAGTAGCTGTAGAGTGCATCCTTTTCGGGCTCGTAAGCATTGAGAAGTTCTCCGTATTGTGCCATTTTTTGAGGAGGAAATTTCTTTTTTAAGTTCGTAGTATAAATGAACTACATTTCTACAACAAAAATGTTCAATACAGGATTTTTGCCTCCTAACAGTAACGCACTGCGCATCCAGCAAGGTCTGCTACCCCAGAATTTCGTGAACGATTGTGCCTACAACTACCAAGGTAAGTCTACGGGATTGGCAGGTAAGCCGGTACAGATGTATCCTGCGGGAGTCACAGCTCTACCAACATACGGATGGAAGCCTTTACCCGCTAACTGCGCGGGGTGGGGATATCCTCCATGTACGCAATGGGTGCAACCTCCTTAATGGTACTCGTAAGATTTAGGTTATAAGAGTTTCATTAGTCAAAAAGAAGAGAGAAAATATAATACCGTTCTTCATATCCGTCCAATATTAGTCACCCCAACAACCTGCTGTGACGCTGCACGGAAAGCCCTCTTTGAAATATCTGGGTATTACTTCTCTGCCTACTTCGGCTAGACCTCCTAACACTATCAAGGTTATAAAAATCCCCTTCACTAGGCGCGAGGGCTCCCAGGGGGCGTAGAAGCCAATGCACCATCCGATTAAGAAGGCCAATATGTCTCCAGCATGATTCAAATTACTCTCTACTTTGCGGTTGTTGAACGGATGATAAGTTAGTTCGATCATCTCCATTATCAAGTGTATCCCATTACAGGTCAAGAACGAAGGCCAAAACTTGTGTCTAAATATCACCAGAGCAGCAATTATTCCGTATAGGAAATGTCCTAATGTGGATAAACAAATAAATGTCAAAGACATGATTCTTTATGCTACGTGAGGAAAAAAAGCATGGATTGGGGTATGACAGTTTTCCTCTAACGATGAAAATGATTATTTTTTAGTTTGTCTAAGAAAAAGTAGAAGAAGATGCCTAAAATCACTAATGAAGAATGTATATATTTTTACTTGATGGGAGCAGGGACTGGATATCTATCCAGTGACACTTTCCTCAATGAGTATGGGTTCGGTCCCATGAAGAAGAGGAAGAAGGCAGCCGTTGTTGTTGGTGGGTACGTTAACAACTCATCCCAGTGGCCCAAATTCATCAAAAATGTTGATGCAACGTACGACACCTTAAAAGAGGAATTTAAGGCTGAGAGTAAAGAGACCGTAGCGAAGAAAGCTAGGGAGGGGGTGGCAGCAGACTTGAAAAGAAAGGGTACGGGACCCGGGTTATTTGTGGAGATGTTCGTCCCTACCCATCATGGGACACATTTCTTTGGGATGAGAAGCGATGGGATAATCGCCAACGGATACCCAAATAGCGTTTTTAATTCGGCACTAGACCTTTCCGGGGTGGGACTTGGGCTTGGATTCCAGGAATATGGTAGTCACGGGTTCTGTCAGACATTTGCCATAATGTGGCTCCTAATCTCTCAGACCACACAAAGCGTGAAAGTCACACACGCATCTTTCCCACCTGGCCGAGGACTCAAAAAGACGAGATGGAAGAAGCAGTGTGAGAGGTGGCACAACGAGATCTGGGAGAAACTGAAGGACAGTGAAAAGAATAAAAGTGTGATAGACATTAATAATAAGATCAATGCGTTGAGGAAGCATGGTAATAACCCTGGTCGTATTAAAAAGTTAGAGAAGGAGCGTAAGAAACTACGAGATCCGATATACTTAGATAATGCTATGTTAGCACTGAATTTTCTCACGGAGTTTACTCAGTATTGCGACTTCTACTACACGGTGGATGAAGTTATGGAGATGTGTGCGTCAGTCGACGTGGTGGGTTGTCCTAAATTTAACAAAGCGAGAATGAAGAGGTTTCTGAATGCCTTGGTCAAAAGTTCTGGTGGTCCTAAGGGGACGGTAAAACTTCATAGTATCTTTAGTTACTTGAACAGCCAGGGAAGGCCCTTGCTCGAAAGATGGTTCGAGGATTAAAGCATAGGAGTATTATTTTTTTCTTGAGTGTAAGAAAAAATGCTAATTTCCATCATCCTACTGATTACAGCCTACATCCATTGTAATAGAGTTAAAAACTCCAAGAATAAAAGTACCAGGGATCTGGCATCTAGATTGGTAGTAGCAGCCTGGATATTCTTTGCCGTTGAGCTTATCTTCCTAGTTCTAGTAGTGGCTTATCGCCGTCCAATCAATATGATGCTGGCAGCCGCTTTTCCTATGATCGCATTCCTAACATCCCAAAGTAACATGACTAGAGGTGAGTATGTCGGGAACCGGTTGAACTACTTTCAACCCCCGAGTAATGTGTCTGGGGGCAGACCACCCTAAGAAGCAGACTTAAAAGCAAATGGTTGATATATAAACATGACTTCCATACTAGAAAGTGAATATGTCGAACCAACACGACCCTATTCTCAAAAGGAGTTGGCAGATAGACGTGAGAGGTTGTATCGCAACTTTCGCCTGGGCGACCACATAGCTAGGCATCAGAGATCCGGGTACTTCTACAGGGTTCGCGTGAATGGTAGGAAAGAGCGTGAGATGATTGAGACTGAGAGAGATGACGTTGGCAATTGTTCTGTCTCTTGGAAACTGAGTAAGACTCCTAATCATCTCAAGGACCGTGCTCTAGACCTTGTGGAGCACTACAGCGAGTGCTTCTATCGAGAGCCAACAATCCTGACTTACAGACTTATGGACCTCGAGGAGAGGTTCTACAAATGGCTATATGAGGACCAGCAACACCGCCGCCGTGGGCCTCGTAATAACTACTCGCACTCACCCTCCACTGACGAGCTCGTATAATTTTTTCAAACCTACTGGTCTGAAAACATGTAAATAAAGTATTTAGTGTTATAAACTAAAATGCAAATACTAATCGTGTGTGAAGGTGCAGTCCGACAAAGATGGACGATGCCGTGCAAAGAGATTGGAAAAGGGACTACAGGTCGAGCTATCCGAGCTGTAGCTCCGTGGCAAGAGATCGAAGATGCAGAAGGGAAGTTGCAAGATGCTGGCGATGAGCTATGTACCATAGACCTCCAGCATCCTCTCGATATTTCCAACCTTGCTAGTCTCAACTGGATAATTACTAACTCAGGGGCCTATGACCTCGTCCTACTTGACCGTAAGAGCCTTACTTCCCTAACACCAATAGGTGCATACGTCTGGGTACGTCTCTTAAAAGATACTGGGGGCCTAATGTTTATGGATCTCAAGGACTCAAGATGTAATGGGCCTGACATCATCAAGGGGAACGTAAGAGGGGATAATTATCATCTAGAAGAAGTACCTAAGATACCAGTCCTAAAGTTGCTAATGGCTCCTCGAATGTCTACAGAGGACCCAGCATGGACCTGTTACCTTCTTAAACGTAAAATACCTGAAGATCCCTGGCCTCTCATCCTTAGATGGGCATGTAAGAGCTTTAATAAGAAATTGCTACTGTACGGAATACTAAGCCTAGCCCCTCCATACGTTGTTGACATGTTCCTCAAGGTGGCAACACGAACTCCTCTCGTTAAAGGAGTAAGCCCCGGATCTCAACAGCGGTCAGAGCTGATACTAAAAGACATAGGGTTGTTAGGTCCTCTAGTAGTACCTCACCCAGATTGTAAAGACGTGGAGGGTTTAGAATGGACCAGGAACAGTTGTTATATGGATAGTTCATTACATTGTATGTTAGCTGTACCTTCTATACTCAATCACTTTCTGTTGAATGTGAACTTGACCCCAAACCCCCCTAGGGTCACTCCATGTGGTCATAATCCCGAGGCAGATCTATTTAACCGCCGGCGCCTCCAAACGGAGCTACGGTACATAACTGCTACTTTACGAGGTGAGGCAACTCCAGAACAAGCGGTACGGTGTACCGATAAGTTGAGGCTCCTCATGCGAACATGTAAGTTAGAGGAAGATCGTCAATGGTGGTCTAGTAGGACCCAAGACGCGGGTGAGTTCATTAGCTGGCTGCTAGATCTCTTCCCCGTGGACCAGGCTGTGACCACTCGCACTACCTATGCCACAAACGACGATAACCTCAACCAGCCGTTGGAGGATATGGTAGTATCTAATGTATTTACAGAGGTTAATGCCAGCCCTGTATATAGTGTAGGACAATTTACCCTGCAGGCACAACGAAGAGAACTACCCATTACGCACTTTCTCACGACCACGGATGACTCGGGGATACTGGATAAGAAGAACCTGTTCACAGTGTCTGAAGGTCCTCACGACGGTCAGCAGTTCAAGCGGAGGGTTGCAGTAAAGACTCTCATCAGGGCGCCTGGAGTCATTATCTTTAACGTATTCAGGGGGGCAGGTGGACACCGAAAAGGCGGGGCGGCTGCCAGGGTAGCTACAGTTTCGATCGACCCTGTCCCGGAGATCCGCTTAGTCTCCGGGCAGGTCTTCCAGTTTTCGGGGGTCGTGATATTTCAGAGTGCGCATTATAACTGTTACTATAGGTGCGATGATGTTTGGTACTTCTATGATGATATCAACATGCGCAAATCTAAGAAGATTGGAGACTACGCTGTGATGATGGACGTTGCCCACCATGATATCACCGAGCGAGGCACTGTCTACTTCTACGACCAGGTTGCAGGGCCTAAAGGGCTCCCTGTTCCTATGCCTAAGCCTCCTCTAGTCTTTGAGCAATGTGAGGACTTAGAGATACATGAGTGGTGAGTGCCAAGCTATCGACGATGAAGGCCAATTTCTCTAAGAGGAAGACGAAGACGACCACCTTAGTGGTTAAAGCAACTCGTTTAGAATAGCGGCCAATACATTGACACTCATGCTATTACCAATCTGTTTCTTCATCTGTGAGTTGGAAACAACTTGCTTGAACTCCCGAAAGCCTTGGAGTTTAAACATTTCTTTACAGGTGGCATAGCGGTGATAAGGCACACACCATAGCGAACTTGGGCGCGCTAAAACACATGGAGATATCTTGTGAGCCATGGGGTAGTGCGTGTAATGAAGAAAGTCGATGTCTACGAACGTCGCATCGGGTCGAATTAGATCCAGAGAGGTTTTGCGCCCCCATTTCCTGCGAGTAGTGTTAGTATGGTCCACGTAATCACAGATATTATCCATCTCTGTCGGGAAAGGCCAGTCGAAATCTCCATCTTTCTTACCAACGATGAACAGGCGCTCTCGGCTCTGTGGGATTCCGTAATCCTTAGTATTTAAAACTTTCCACCTAACAATGTACCCTTCCAGCTGCAGCGAGGTCCATATGGTTTTCCATGTCTTTCCTTTGTCGTGCCAAAGAAGAGCTTTAACATTCTCCAGAATGAAATACTTCGGTTGCTTAGTTGTTATTACATCTAAACAACTCCAGAATACGTTGCCTCGCTTATCCTTGAATCCTTCACGATCTCCTGCCATCGAGAAAGGCTGACATGGAAATCCTGCCACGTATAGATCGATATCTGACACCTCTGTTATATCTCTCTCAGTGATATCACCGTATATTACATCCGGGTCGTAGTTAGCTTTGATACTCTTAATCACGTAAGGATCAATATCGCTACTAAATAGGTGTCGGTGAGGTATCTTGAGCTGTCGAAGAGCTTGTATCGGAGCCTCAATACCGCTGCAGTCTGTACCTATTTTAAGATAATCGGCCATTTTTGTGTTACATATTTTTTACTATAGATTGATAATAAATAAATGAAACAAGTACTCAATGTAATCCCACATGACTAATGTCTTGACCTAAAGGTTACAGGCCAACAACAAAACTCATGACAAGCACAGACGAAAGACTCATTACTTTTCTGAGAGATTTAACTGGTGCACTAGAGCGTGGAGAATTATGCCAGCGCCAGTTGCAAAGCGTGGGAGAGTTCTTCATGTCCTACCAGTTCCAGGAGCGAGCCGTGCAAGACAGCGACGAGAGCGCACCAGACCCACCGCGTTTTAGCCGTGACGAACTAATCAAATTCCTTTCCTTAGGGTGGTACGTCTACCAGGTGCTTCTGCAGCAGGAGACGCTATCGATCCACGATGACGACGTGGACTAATGGTCTGCGTAGGTACTATTTCTATACTTTTGTATAGAAATGTTGTTATAATGTCTAGAAATATTGCTTAAATAGATCCACGAGTTTAGGGTGGACTCGTACCATGTCACCCTGACGATGCATGAAAGGCTTGTGTCTGTGGGATTTAAGTGTGTGTTCCGAGATGGTAATATCACCAAGGCGCACGAACCCTTTTGGCCAGTCTTTGACATCGTAGGGTCTATCTGGATCGATCGCCCTGGCCGTGCGGGCAATCTTGGTGTTGGTATCGGGGTTCGACCACTTCTTGAACATTTTCTCCAGGGTTCCCGATAGAGTAATCGGCAGACTCGTAGCACCGTCCGTGAGGAGGTAGTCTTTAAGGTTGCGACCGCCGTCGTCTCCGCTAACTAGACGTAATGTCTTCCTTGTGTTGTCTTTCCCTTTGGTAAGAGACCTTCGAGCTAGAGGGATCTTAGTCCTGTTGATCGGGACAGCTCTCACGCTCTCAGCTAAGGGCTGCTCCTTGCCGTCCACAACCAATGGTTTCCCCACCGCTCTGGTCAGTAACTCCTCTTCACAGAGCAGACCACGGTGAAGGCAGTCCCAGACCTCAGGTGTAGCCCAAAGTTCTAGTGGCGCCTTACCCAGATTACGCCCACATAGCCGCCCCATTGCTTGTATCAGGTTGGGGATGTTCATCGTTGGAGAGGGAGTAAAGTACATGGTAGGAAGATGATATTTGTAATTGTTTGATACTACACTGATGCCTCTTCCGACGCATCGTCCTGAGACGATCACGACGTTAGCATACTCCAACCATCCATCAAGATCGGCATGGCCTTCGTTGACCTCCTCGTTAGCTTCGTAGATATACTGTAAGACACTGGAGATGGTCAGTCGCCGGTTCCTGGTAAACTTGCACGGTTCGAGAATTAGTGCTTCGTCGTCGTCCCCCAATAGTGCAAACTCGTATGTATCTTCGGTGCAAGGGAGGTACACCCCGATACCGTCTCCGTTTATTCCGATGACTACCAGACGCTCTCCAAGCTTTGGATGGGAAGCAATACCTTCTACGATGCTCTTATGGGATGCGATGGACGTTGTCACGTTCAGGAGACAGATCTGAGGGTGCCACATAGGACCTTCTGGACGTCCTACACCGATCAAGTGTGGGTCTCGTTCACTGAACTCGATCAGGAACGGCAGCAAGTTCCTGTCCTCTTCTACCCACTCGTCCCAGCTTCTGTACTTATTGAAACCATGAACTCGGTGTTTGAGCACTTTGGCGTTGTCAGCAATCTCCTGGAACCCTCGATAGTCCACGGGGGGAGTTAGACGAATCAGGTCGCTGGATCTCATCTCCGGCTCGTTCAGCACTACACCCATCAGTGTGGCGGATATACAAAATGTTTGGTGCGCTTTAGACTTCAGCACATCAAATGCAACAGCTCTTTTTACATCTTCCTGCGATTTGGACTCTTTACCATAATCAGATGCATCGGCTTCGTCGATAAATAGGTCGTAGCTGCCAGGATATGCTTCGCTGTCTTTTACGAGGTTCTGGAGTTGATTATAGTTTGCCAATGCGATAAGCACGTGTCCTCCTAATCTAAATGCTTCGCACCTACTCTCGACATCCTCTTTGGAGTCACTCAGAGATGTGAGACACCTCACCGTGTAGTCAGTGCCCTTCATTTCATCGGAGATGAGCTTCTCAATAGTTTTCACTCTCTCGCGTAACTGAATTTGGTCTCCAGTGAAGTTTCTCGGTACAATAATGGCGCTTCTCCCCTTATTCAATGCCAACAGGGCCTGAGCAATCGTCCACTGCGTTTTACTGGACTGCGTTGGAGAAGTTACTCCCCGGATTTTGCCACCGCCTTGTAGACCAGAAGTGACTCCCAAAAATAACTCTGGGTGCAGAGATGTTATCACATCTCTCTCTTTACTGGGTAGGTCTAGCTCTTGGACTTTCTCCAGTACAGGCTCCTTATACTCGGGATACTCCACCATGCATACCCGAAAGATTTTTCCTTCATATTCGTTCAGTAGGTCAAATTCGGACCTGGTGATGACTTGAGCCATGTTTGGATACTTCGAGAAAACATTGACAAATAATCAACTTCGTTTAAACGACATAGGGGTGAGACCATTACTAAGATTTGGTCGCCACTAGTACATAGTGGTTGTAGGTGAATCCCGACTTTTTGGTGGGCCCATTCATAAAGTACTGCATCAGCCAGTTTAGATCTAGACCTCTTAATGCCAGTCTTCCATAGGCTGTTTTACTAAAAACCCCATCACCACTGCGAGTGATCGCGTGGCGCAACCAGGACATATGATCCCATATCGGAAAGGTGGCGCTAAGTAGCTCAACTTTGGGATCATTAAAAGTATGTAACCAGTCACCCCGGAGTCCTGTACAACTAGACTCAAACCTCTCTCCTCGTAGTGCGGGTGTCCGAGAAGGTGTAGAGATTGTTGAGGTATACGATGACAACGGGGATAACGCGTCATTGGTACGTATCGAGCAAAAGCTGGACAGTTTGCTGAGTATGATGAGTGAGCTCTTCGAGAACAAGACTTTGTCTCCGAAGAGGAGTGCCACATGTCCCCCGGGAAAGCAAAAGTGTGGAGCGGTGTGTGACTACGACTGTTGTGAAGGCTGTATGCCCGACCCCGACACCGGAAAATGTTATGGATGTGGACCCGATGCTCAGGTCGAGAAGGATCGCAGAGCAGCAGAACTCTATAGAGATAAGAAGGATTTCTGGGATCGTCGGCACGGGAGGTAATCTCGCTGTTGATTTATATTTGATTTTTGTACTTACCGTCTACCATGTGAAGTAAAAATGTCCTCTCATATCCCTCTGCTGACCAAGGTTAAGGTATGGAAGCGTGAATGTGGTATATCATCTACAGGTCATTGCTGGTGCTGCGGAGAATCGGTAAGCATCCAAGGGTGTGTGTGCCAACGATTAGGGCTTTTCCAAAACGATACATATCCCGTGTGTCACTACGGTCATATTATCGCAAGAGCTCTTGGTGGCTCCGTTGAGCCAGATAATCTGCGTATTATATGCGCAAAGTGTAATTTGGGGATGGGTACTAGAAATCTTAACAGTTACCACCCGATGGATACCGATGATGAGCCTGTGCCTGTGTTCATGCTTGTCGATGGCCCAGATGATCAATGTGAAGGTATTACTAGATCCGCAAATCGATGCAAGAATAAACATTCACCAGGATCCCGATTCTGCTCTACTCATAGAGGTCAGATCTTCGCAGAATGACTACTGAGGTGACAAAACTAAAATTAATTTACATGTACTGATATGTGTATATATCAGTAAAATGAATCATTTCACGAACAAATTAACATCGCCTCTATTGAGCGTGTGTGCTGGTTACGTGTATATAGCTGCATTAGCTGGTGTTTTGGCCGCCATGGGTATGTACGAGAAGTCCAGCTTCTTCAGATGGGGAACACCTGTGACTTTCATGAACGTCACCATCGACGATGATTCCACATACTATACTCTTCTCTTTCTCTTCTTCGTACACCAATTAATAAATAACTGGATCAATTCTGTCACGTATCCATGGATTATCAACTGTGTACAAGATCCAAAGAGCGAAGTGCTGATATACTCGAAGAAGGTGACTATGCTCATAGTCAATATGTTCGCTCTCTACTCAGAGTTGGACATGATACTTGTGGTATCAGGTATTATCTCCCAAGTCGCTTTCTTCGTCATGATCATACTCGCAAACTTGATCTCCACCAGTTTCATCAACTGGAGGTACATCAGACAACGTAAGAGCCTTGTGTATGACGTTCAGGACATGATGGAAACTGGTGTACTCAACAACTTCGCTAGTTATGATCAAGATTGATCATTATTATTTATATTATGTGGTAATAATATAAATGTCAACAGAAGAATTGGAAACGCGAATCAAGCAGTACCATGAAACGCTGGTAAAAGAACGTTGCGACCCTATGATTCTGGTGACACTATTTTTATTATTGATTCATAATAAAAACATGTCCAATCTTCACACATTTTGTACAGAAGACATCTCTGGCCAGTAGCGGAAAAAATAGAATTGGAAAATACGACAGAGTCCCACATTTTCACAAAAATGCCATGTTTAAGGAAAAATAATACTTGGAGAGCATCTTATCAAGATGAGAATGGACAAACGAGAAGGAAAACATTCAAGACAAAGGAAGAAGCTATAAACTGGGAGAGAGAAAAGAGAGTATATCAAAGGCGTCGAAGAAAGAAGAAAGAGCGAGAACTGGCAAACTTGAGTGAGAGGAAGGAAAGCGTTCCAAATAATAATGCAGTCGAAGCAGAAGGGATTACATTGTTTCAAGAGTTAGCACAAGAGGCGTCACAGTCACCATTTCTTCAGAAACTTACCTCTGATAAATTATTCAAGAAGAACGTTGAAGGTACACTCGCTGATGTTTACATTCACGAGGATACAAAAGAAGACGATCGTAAAGTTAGATGTCTACAATTCAAGGTAACTCGGAGGAAAAACATAAGTAAAGATATATACATATTCCACAATGTTAATCGTGGGAAGTACACGAATTGTTTAATTATATGCGTCGCACTGGATTCACAGAAGATCTGGTGGATTGAATACGACAGTAAGCATCTACCGGATACTAAACATGGTACTCTCGACATGGGTCGTAAGCGAGTACAGGCTATCGAAAAGGATGGAGGTCTTCTAGATTTCAAGGACCAGA
>Ga0080013_1005093_pt1 | contig 12493 bp, 19 predicted proteins | sample ETNvirenome_6_85_FD_69236 | JGI IMG/M metagenome (GOLD analysis project Ga0080013, IMG submission 69236) | Marine viral communities from the Pacific Ocean - ETNP_6_85 (SPADES assembly) (version 2) | ecosystem: Environmental > Aquatic > Marine > Oceanic | place: Pacific Ocean | collected 2013-06-19 | reverse complement strand
CTTCTGCATAGTATCTGTTAGGGTATATGCATCCCTGAATTCTTTCGCCTGTTGTGATGGAGTTTTCAAGTTCGTTCTCTAAATAGTGGATTGCTTTCTGTAAATCTTGTGCCTTACTACCTTTATGCCCTGCTCTACAAATGTATTTAAGAGCACAACCAAGATGGTAGTTTAAATTCTGATCCCTTACGAAGTCCCAGACTTGAATTGATCCTCTGTTGTAATAGGCTGGGTTGGTTGCCATTCTCTTAGTAGTTGGGTGATGTTATTAGTAAGTACAAAGTTAAGCCTTTGTAATGATAGTGCTACAAATATAATTTCTTCTTTATCTACTTTCTCTAATGCATCAGTGATCTGACGCATCTTTAGATCTTGCTCGATTGTTAGATCAAGCTTAGGCATTGGTGGGAGTCCACGGGATAGGTTCGTTGTCATAATCATCCTTTGTAAGTATTCTTGCGAGTCTGGCATTTAACAATGCATCCTCTTCAGTTAAATCTTTAGCAAGGAAAGCATCAACAACTACATTCCATGTATATCCTTCCTTTTCAAATAGTTTAGTAGCAGTCTTTACACCATAACCTGGACATCCTGAATATCCGTCAGTCTGATCACCTGCTAGTGTTTGTATTAGATGCCAACGCATTCCCTCTTCTTTACTAATTACACTTGTCTCTTTCATATCATATAACCTTCCTGGTATCTGTCTCATATCTTTGTCAGGACTACATATAATATTACCAGGATTAGTAGTGGCATAAATTCCAAGAGCATCATCAGCTTCTAGGGTGGGTAGTGTTATGACTTCATACTCTTTACTAAGAGCATTTATCACTCTTTTATATCCACAGGGCTTCTTTCTATTTCGATGACCTTTGTATTCTGGATAAATTTTTTTCCTAAAATTCAAAGAGTCACTAAAGAATAGAATCAGTTGTGGCTGGTCCCAAAGGAACTCATCAAGTATTTGCTTAAGTTCGCGCTGAACGGATGAATAGGCTTGGCTGAATCTGCTAGCGACAACGATAACATCATCGCCATAATCAACATCATACTCACACGCAGCACAGCTTTTATAGACAACATAGTCTGCATCAATAAGTAGTTTCATATTTTAGTTAGTGGGTGTCTGCCCATGTTCCGCCTCGTACCGCTTCCGCTGCAATTGGACATCGGAGTCTGTAGTACTCCCCTGCTTCTGCTGCACTGAGTACCAAGGATGAACATAGATCTTCTGCGTGTTCGGGGGAACACTCGTATTGGAGTTCGTCATGAATAAAAGCTAATTGATTTGCACATAAATTTAATTCCTTAATTTTTTGTTGGTTGATTACCATCCACCGTTTAGCAATAACTCCAGCACTACCTTGTAAAAGATAATTTAGAGCCTTGTGTGGTGAATCGATTGTGAACTTCCTTCCATCTATTCCTTTGATGGATCCTTTCTCACCCGCTTTTTTAACAGCGTCAATAAGTTCGGACAATCCAAGAATGGCATCGACATACGCTGCACGAACATCCTTACCAGTACTCTTCGCCTTTTTGGCAGTGAGTAAGGGATCAATTGAGTAGCCAATTTTTTCATCTCCTGCTCCATAAAGGAAAGCATAAGTAACAGTTTTAACTTGTTTTCTAGTGATACCTATCTTATCCGCGTTGACTTGATGGATGTCTCCATTGAGGAGGATATCGGCATAGCGTCCTGAATCATATCTGGCCAAATAATGGCTAAGCATACGAAGTTCAATGCCACTAAGATCAGCACCGACCATGCATTGACCTGGAGTTGCTGTAAATAATCGTCTGAAGTCTGATTCTGAGGGCACTTGTGCGAGGTTTGGTTTTCGATGCGCACACCTATGGGTATTTGTACTTACTGAGCAATGGTGATGAATCCTGCTAGCACTCGTACATAGCTTGAGCCATGCGTTCACGCCGTTCGATAGGAAAGCTACACTCTTGGTCATCTCTAGTTGCGATAAGAACATCATCGCCACCTCTGAGCCAATCTCTTTCAAAGATGTCTCGTCTATTATCGGCTTCCCTGTTGGAGTTAGTTTGTTCGGTTTCCATCCACAGTGTGTTTGTAGAATCCATGCAATATGATCTCGTGAGGTAGTGTTTAGTTCTTTAACTTTGGTAAACGGACATCCAGCAACATAGCCTCTAGTCCGATTAGATTTCTTAGGAGTGAATAATGGTCCCGCAATGAAAGGGAACCTGTTTCGTAGTAGCTCATCAATTTTATGAAGTTCTCCTCCGAGAGTTTGTGCAAATTCCCATGCAGATGCTTGGTCAAAATACCAGCCATGTTCTTCTTGTGTCTGTAATATTTGTGCTACCTGATGTTCAAGTTCTATGTACTCAGGTAACGGTGGAAATGGTCGCATAGTTTGGTGGTTAAAAGAACGTCATTGATGCAATAATCTTCCATCTCTTGACTCCACTCTTTCCAATCAGTATCTTTGCAAAAATTACCTTTATAACAATTTAATCTATAACCATAAGATTCAAGTGAATGTCTTCCATATAATTGAAGAGGCATATATTTCCACTTTCTCTTTTGATCTAATTCCATTAAATTGGCATGGTAAATGCGAGATAGAATAAGAGTGTCAAGAATACCGTTACTCCTATTGAACCAGCTATAAAGTTTACGGATAACAGGCAAATCATAACCAATGATGTTATGGCCACAAATTTGCTCCGAGTCCTCCAACCTTTGGATTCCGCGTACCACTGGTTCTGTAGACCCTGTATCATTGTACGAAAGGGTCTCATCAGTTTCTGAATCATAGATTGCTAAGCAATGGATAGTTGATACTTCATTAAGTAAGCCATTAGTTTCTAGGTCAAAGACCAGCATTATCTACCATTCCAGGTGTAGGTTTTATCAACAAATTGAGCTGCCTTAACAGCTCTTTCTGTTGGTGGTGTAGGACGAATAAATTCATCTTCATCATGCAATTGAATCCTTAGCCTATGACCATTTTCAGCAGCAATCTCATTAACCTTAGTGTAATCAGAAATCTGTTGTGGGGTCAAACTCTTCTGCAATTTCATCTTCTGTGAATATGTTAGTGTTTAAGTCGTAAGTTAATCTGCAAGCGATGCCAGTTTCCCCAGAATATCTATTCTTGAGGACTCTAATAGTCGTACCAGTTCCAGAGCCCTCAGCCTGTTGATCTCTTTCAAGTGCAATGACTGAGTCAGATAATTGTGCAATCGCTGCACTTCCTCTAAGTTGTCCAAGGGTAACCCTTGCACCTTCCTCATGGTTGTTGTCATTCCCTGGTCTCCTTAAATGTGAAACTAAAAATAGTGCTATACCTGTTCTTTCAACTAATGAACGCAATCGCGTCATTGTTGTATCAATCATTCGTCTTTCGTCACCTTCAAGTCCTGACATGAGGATTGAGAGGTGGTCCAAAAAGACAACTTTAGTATCCAAACCGCTTGCAAGGTACTCAATACGATTGTAAATAATATCGGGGTCAAATGAACCAAATCCATCAAATAAGAATAAGTTCCACTTAGCTAGGGTTTCGTTGTAGGCTGATTCAAGTTCTGATCTTTCGTGCTCCCCAAGGTGGAGTGATGTACCCACGGCTGCTGACATGAGCCCGAGTGCTGTTCTCTTATTGGACTCTTCAAGAGCCACATAACCGATCCGTTCTCCTGTTTGGAGTATTGAAGTTGCAAGGTGCCTACAGAAGCTGGATTTTCCGATACCACTTCCTGCAGTAATTGTGGTAAGCTCTCCGAGCCTGATACCGTGAAGTTTTCGCTGTAGTCCTGAAAAAGGATAGGCATAATCGTGTGGTTTGTTTGGTGTTGTTACTAATTCAAGTAGTGATTTACAGTCTATAATTCCATCTGGTCTATAAGGTTTTGCATCCCATATAGCCCTTCCTAATGCATCTCTATTGTTATCTTGTAATGCGTCTGAGGCATCCTTGTAAGCCTCTAGACGGGCGATCCTTACCTTAGATGGTGGTAAGACAGCAGCCGCTTCTTTCGCAGCTTCTCGCCCCGGTTCATCATTATCGAAAAAGAGGACGATCTCTTCATAGCCTTGTAACCATTCCAGATTCTTCTGAATTGATCTTCTGGCTGACGCACTACCGGACGGTAATGAAACCATTGGCCAGGTTGGCATGATTTCCGAACAGCTCGCTGCATCCAATTCGCCTTCAGTGATAACAACTCGTTTTCCATTGTTCGGCCAGAGATGTTGGCCAAAAAACGATCCATCCGTGTCACCCTCATAAGTAAAACGTTTGTCTGATGTTTTAATTTTGGCGCCTATTGGTTGGCCATCTTTGTTGTGATAATGAAACCTAAGAGTAGTACCATTACGGTAGATTTTATATTTCTCACACGTCTTTTCCGAGATACCTCTGTTCTGCAACCTTACGGCTGAGCCTGCATAAGACATATGATTGAAAGTTTTATTTGATTGTGAATAAGTACCATCACCTCTAATGAAATGATGGCATACAAAGCAGTACTGATTACCATCAGAATACAAAGAGTTTGCATCTGATGATCCACAGTTAGAGCACTCCAAGTGAGTGATGAATTCTGCTTCTGAGATCTGTGTAGACATTTGCCTGGTCAGTGTGGTATTCAAGCCAGCTATCAATAGCCATCAAAAAGCCATTAAGGACATTCTCCATGGATTTAGGAGCTCCCTTACCATCAATTTCAGCTATTATATCTGAGAACATTTCTGAATAATATTCAGCTGTTCCATACTCATACTGTTTAATCATTAGGTCAACCATTCAATAGGGATTGTAGAATAAGAGCACCACTTAATGTCGTGCTTATCGCACCACTGAGCATAAGTGGTTTTGCTACGTTTAGATATTTTTAAGTATGGATTCTGGAAGACCATACGCAAGTCAAGATCAGGGTTTTGTTGTTTAATAGCCTTAATCTTCCGTCGATCATCCTCATCCCAATATCCCTTAGCTTCTAATATCATTCCACTGGGTAGAATGAAATCTGGTATGTAATTATGTTGAATTGTATAGGCTACTTTCGTTGTCTCATACTCATAAATCACACCAAGCTCCTTAAGGAGAGTAGCAATCCTCTCCTCAAGCTTGGATCTAAATTTCATTTAGAAATCAATATCTACATCATCACCTGGATCTACACTCGATGGTGCAGTCGTAGTGACATTAGGCTCTGAGGTTTTGTAGCCCTTTGTTGTACCAAAGAGAGCAGCAACATCCTCTGTCGACATGTCACCCGAGTCCACACCAGCCGCGTTAGATACAGAGACAATCTGTACACCAAGGAGCTTAAGACAGCTGCCATAGGTGACGCCATCCTTAAGAACATAGGGCTTTTGATGGAATGCCAACTTAACCCTACATCCTGAATAAAGCGGTGTACTTTCATCAGAGATAATAGTACCCTCAGTGTCAACGACTGGAGGCTTATTTTCATCAGTCCAAGAGAATTTAACTTTGTATTGATCTGTTGCTACTTCTTCCCAAGGTTCAGGTTTAAGTACTGAACGCTTAGGATTCTTCAGTTTTGATTCAGCCCATTTAAGGCCTTCTGTCCTATCTTCTTCTAGAGCATCAATCATATCCTCTCCAACAATTGCGGAAAGGGAATAACCAAACTTAGAAGGCTTGAGAATTGCCTGGTAACCTTCAAGGATTACAGGCTCGTTAGTTTTGTGGATGGTGCGGGGCATAGTTAATACGTGAGTGGATAAATTAGGCAGCGGAAACAAGGTTAAGAGTGGTTGATTTAGATTGAACAACTTTCATCCTGCTACGAACATCAAGTGTGTTGACACGAGACGTTAGACGCTGAAGAGGTAGACTTGCAAAGTCAAGAAACTCACCAGTGCTACAAGCGATTACAGAGCCTGCAAGCAGAATCCTATAAACTTCATCAGGATCAGCAGAAGTATTATCTTCAGTCCAAGCCTTGATAGCTGCTTCAGTATCTGGGTCCATAAGTACATACATTGAAGTATTCAATGCTGTACGTTCTAGACGTGAAAGACCAAAGAATTCTTGACGACCAATCACAGCATCATCATTTAAGATGCCAGCTTTAACAAGACCTTTGATGATTAAATCAATACGTCTGATAATTTCAAAATGATTATGACCTTCTTTCAGACTAGCCTTATCTAGAGACTCAACAAGTCGTGCATATGCTCGGTGTTCACGTCTCTCAACTGGAGTAGGTTGACGTTGATTAAGCTCCCTAACCTTGTTATTAAGATCTTGACTTGTTATGCCTCTGTATATTGGCATAGTCGCAAAGAGCTCTTGAATGTCCGTAGACGCTTCTCCACTGTTCATTTGATAAGGTGGCTTTTGAAGTGATGTTGAGTGTTGCTTCAATGAGTTGGCAGATCTGATTGTAGGCATCTTGAGATTGTTGGCGGTTTTCATTGGGCATGGCAGTGGTGACAAGCGTGGTAGTTTCACCATCATCTTGTACACAGTGCTGTTTTGGAGTTGGTGTAGCGGGAACTTGTGAATCATTGTTAGATTCCGTAGTAGGTGGGATAGGTGTGGAGTTTTCCACAGCGGTCGTTGCCTCATTTTGAGGTTTTGACCGGTTTGCCCGTCGCTTGCGTGATCTCTCAGCTTCGGGATTGTTAGAAGGCTCAGGTGGTATGTAAATACCTAGATCCTTGAAGGCCTTGTAATGACGTTGGACCGTAGATTTACCTACGATTCCTTCCCTAACTTCATTACATATCTCAAAAGCTTCAGTGGAAGTACAGCCATCTTCAGCTAGTTCTTGAAGAGCTTCCTTTACAAGGATGAAACCTTGTCTAAGCTTCTCCTTCGTACCTTCACGCCTAGTTAACTGGGCGGAGGACGTGGTGATTTCATTAGTCATTAACAGAAGAAATAAGTGGATTCAATTACGGATTCCGGTTCAAGGTCTCCAATAATCGGCGGATCAGTCTCTGCTCCAATTTGTTGAGCAAAGTCCAGTAGGTAGTCATGTTCTGCAAAGAGATACATGTATGTCTCTCGTACCACAGTGGATAGGATTGACATATCAGTAGCTCTACACAACACGGAATCATGAATCAATGCAATTGGAGCATTGAATCTTGTAGCTGATAAATGTAATAGCGAAGCATCTAAGCTATGTATAAGATTAGGTGCTGTAGCATTCTTATGATGTTTCTTATCTACCTTATCTGAATCACCAGTAGCAACAGTCATTCTACAACGACCTAATACCTGTAATTCAATACTCTCTACTTCCTTCTTATTTAACTTCTGTGTAACACTAAAACCAGAAGGTGTCTTCCAAGTAATCTCAGATACACCTCTATCAATAGCTTTAGCAACCTCTGATTCTATCCACTTCATAACAGCCATAGGACCAGGTACAACCTCATCCATAGCATCCCTAACTGCTTTAACTATTACAGTTAGATCATCAGTATCTACTTCTAAATCCTTATCCTTTAATGCTTCCCTAATGTAACCTCTATTACTAAATGGTTTAGCATTATATGGAACAGTCATTACTGTCCGTTTAGTTACCTTTCTATCAATATGTTCTCGCCATCTAGCAGGACAACTAGGCCTTGCTACATCAGCGATGACTTGATAGGCGTCTGCTGGTTTCTCTCCTGGCAATACATTGACCAAACTTGCTGTTGATTTGTCACGGGCAAGACCAGCGAGGATTTGTAATCCACTACAGGTAGCGTCAGTAGCAATAGGCAGGTTTGTGTAATTGCGATCACAAGAAACAATACAGTGGTAATACTCATCACAGGCTGCTAGGAATTGCCAAGGCTCATCCGCACCTTCCCATAAGGAGATATACTCCAGTGGATCAGTTGCAACTGCTGTAATCAGGTTCTGGTTTTCCTTAACCCAAGCCAATCGATTGTGAATGGGTTCCTTATCTAAACCATAAGTAGTAGCTACTTGAAAGGCTAACCAATCTTCTGATTCTGGAGTAATAAAAGCTTCATTATGAAACTTAAGTAATGATTTACCAAAATCAGTATCTTGTGGTGTTAGGAATGCAGGAATTGGATATGCTCTTCCCCTGTAGTCAAATGACCACGGGATATAGAAACAATCTCTCTCCTTAAACCTAGTCACAGCCTCCATAGTCATCCGTGTTCGGCATGAACGTCTGAATGCATCAGCATTAACATTCATAGCCTCAGCAGCCCTTCTCCGGTAATCCAGACGGGATTCACGGTTGTCAGCTATATCAAAGGGTTTAGGCGGTAGTGGCATCTCAATGATTGGTACAAATTTACCAATACTGATTCCTCTATCACCAAGGGTCTCCGCAACCTCAACAACGAATCGATTCAACGTGTAAGGAACCCGTTGGACTGTGTTGAGAAAGGTTACTGGTATACCCCCCTGTATACATGTGGGATTGCCCCGTCTGACCATCTCATGACCCCTCATCACCTCATTTAGAAGATAGCCACCTGGCTGTTCATTACTCCAGTCATTAGGAGGGATCAGCATGGGCCAAGCAAGCGGAGCAAACAACTCAGCATTAGCCATAACAGAGTCCTTGATGTCCAAGAATTCAGGAGTAGGAACAACATAAGTTCTCCTTTTCCTTCCCTCTTGCATCATCAACTTTTCAAACCAGCCACTAGAAAGCATGACGCAATCTAATAACCAACCTCCAAGTTTCACCCTATTAGCTCTACCCCATGCAGTCCAAGGTTCAACGTCATACCGATTCATCAATGTTTTGATGATCGTTATTTTCTGTTGAGTACCACATGATCTATGCCAATAGTTCTTCTTCAGAACATTTAGCAATCCAGGTGCTTTAGTTTCATAATGTCTTAGCTGACATTCAGCCTCAACAGCTTGACCAATTGAATCGCATACATTAACTATCTGATTAGATTCCTCTTTATAAGAGAATACTTTATCAAAGATAATCTTACATGCTATGGCCGCGGCCGCCAAAGGTTCAACATCAGCTAAGTATTGATTTATCTCCTTAAATGCTGCACCATTCTTACGCTCATGTATTCTACTGTTTGTCTCTTCAATGCGCTTGGTAACAAGTGGTAGTAAGCTATCAATTGAAGCGACTCCGTAAATAGAAGCACTTGCGTATTCTTTTTGTTCTACCCTTAATGTTTGATCTCTTAACTTCTTTAATCCCTGCTTAATAGCAGCACGTTCAAATTCAATTTGTTCGTCAATTTGAGCTTGTGTTACCAATAAAAAATCCTCGCTAGAACCTGTGTTTAGATTTATACCTAAATGTACACTTGTCATACCAATGGAAGGCGGACCGTAGTGGTCCACCTGTCCATGATCTATGCACTTAGGTAGACAGAACCTGAAACTAGCACGTCTACCAATTCCGTCACATCCGCACAGGGATCTCAGCTGGCACATGTGACAGTTTTAAAGGACCGTCAATGCCAGCTAAGGCCTGAAAGAGTATACCAGAAGACACGCTAGATCTGCTCCTGAGCGGCTGTCAGAGCCTTGTCAGTGGTCTTTGCATAGCGCAGGGTAGTCTCTATGTTTCGATGGCCCATGAGGCTCATCAGAGTGCGGATAGGAGTACCTGCATCAGCGTGCCACGTAGCAAAAGAATGCCTCAAAGAGTGAAAGACATACGTCTCATCAAATCCAGCCAATTTCTTGACCTTATTGAATGCTCTCAAGACTTGATCCTTGTTAGACCATTCATCACCAAGCACACGCACTTGTGAGCTCGATTGTGAACACCTATCAGATAAGATCTTTCTAAATCGATCATGCATTGGAATTGGTCTGAACTCACCACTTTTAGTAGTGAATGCTTTCTCTCCTCCAATCAATAAACGATCTGAAGCAAAGTCGCAGTCTTTATTTCTTAGCTTTAACAACTCCCCTTGTCTCATTCCTGAGTAAGAAGCAACTGTTATTAAATCAGCTAAGTCTTGACGCTCAAATACACTAGTGGATAAGCAAATCATGTGATCAACTTGTTCCTTTGTGTAGAACGTGTACCTATGTTCGTTCTCCTTACGGCGACGAAACTTAGGTGCTGATTCAATACAACCATCAAAAGCGCAGTGATTCAATACTGTTGAAACAGCACTGATAACCCTGTTGATCGTCGCATCAGATTTACCTTCCTCTTCCAGTTCGATGCACACCTGATTAAGCACAGGTTGTGTAAGTTTTCTAACTGGAAAAGAACTTCCACGTAAGCGTGTGAAGTGGTTGGTGTTAAACCTTGAGGTTCGTGCCCCATTACCATGCCTCCATGCATGACGTGTTTGAAATGTGTACTCGCAGCATTGTTGCCACGTTGTGAATTGATCAGTCATAGAGAAGTCCCTCTAGTTGACGGGCTAACGCCTCTCCCTTAGGAGTAAGGCGGAACATAAGTCTACGTCGGTTGTACTCATCTCGCTCTTTAACGATTAAACCAAGTCCACGCTTTCTAAGGCGGTGATACTCACTTAACCAGTCTGAGTTACGAGACGCTGAAGCTGTTGTAAAACCTAGATCTTCCTCTAGTTTTTGCTTATGGCATGGATTATGCGAAGCAATATAAAGAAAGGTTGCCACTACTTGACCTGGGATCTCTCGATCCATAATCCGTAGTAGTTCAAAGGCTTTCAATAACTTATTAATGTTTTCGTTTGTTAAGTCTCCTTTGAGTGGATTGATGTCCATGGTGGTTCCTGCTTAAAGGTGTGCTGATCTCCAGCTTAAATACACCAATACACAAGTGGATTGTTTCCCCAATGATGTAACAATCCATAGTGCTTAATCGGTTGATACCAAGATAAAAACCTGGCTCGATGTAAAGAAGTGTCATGGGCTGTTGCTTCAAGTTGCGAGATTTGAAAGGTGTGGACTAGCTGATCATATTCATACCTTAGTGGTTAGGTTGTAACAGTAGCCACATAGATTTAAAATAGGGAAGATATGTCCCCTCCCTATTTCTTCATCACCATATGCTAGAAACATTGAATATGTCTCAATGTCCATGGTGTCTATTTGTGAGAATGGAATCTCTTTATGTTCAGTTGGTCTCATCACTCTTACGAATGTAATGTTGTACAGTTTCATGGTCAACTACTGTTAATTCGTAGTTATTCTCAAGGATTAATTGTCTAATCCTTTCTTCAGCAGCCGCTTGCTTCTTATATGCACGCTCAGTGACCCTCCCAGTGTCCTTGTTCGTAGCTCTGATAATGCAAGTATGGGAGGATGGTAGTTGCCAACCTCCGATCTTCCATTCCATAAACTCATCATAAGGTATCTCACCAATAAGATCCTCAGGTGCATCATGCCAATGCTGCCAATTGTTAGGCAAATAATCCTTACTCATTAATAACTACATCCAATAAAGTATCATCTAGCTGCTTAGCTAGTTCTAATGCCAGCCAAGCAGCTGATTCAACGTCCTTAGCTAGAACATATCTGTCAGTCCTTGACATACGAACCCGCCAACTGGATAGCTGACGAGTCCCTAAGGCAGGAGCTGCCACCCCTGTCGATTGTGAACCCATAAATTAAACAATAACTGGTGATCGATATACAAACAAAGAGCCAATCTGCTCTCTTACAACATTAGCCTTAGCTAAGTATTCATTACGATATACCCAAAGGTGATCGCTTATCTCATAAATAAGCACAACCAAAGTGATAAGTAACGCAATGAACTTAACTATTAAATGATGCAGGTGTCTACGATAGAAGCTACCAAAGTGATAGCCTGCTCGGTAAACACGTTCAATAGAGTTAGCAAGGAAGTTAAATGTCCAAAGGATCGCAGATACAGTGAAGATCTCAGATCCAAAGGTCATAACCTCAGCGCCAACAGTTGAAAGGCGGGCCAGTTGGCCACCAATGATGTGAAGTGTGTGAAGGTCCATGGTGAATCATGTTTAAAGAAAAGAATTAAGGGAGTTCATACAATGGCGATAGCCGGGATGAATCCCTAAGGAAAGCATCACCTAAGCAATGCTTAATTTAGAGAATCATTCAGCTGTTTTGTCAGCTATCTCTCCTAATACTTGAGTCAACATGTTGTCCCAGTATATCTTACCTGACATGTTATCAGCTGTGAGCATCCTTGAATAGAAGTATTCTTTCTTCTCTTCAAGTGTCATGAAATCATACATGTTTAATAAAGCAAAGGAACAATAAGGGATAAAGAATCCCTAAGGAAAGCATCACCAAGGATGCTTAATTTAGAGAATCATTCATAACTTATTTATAATTAAGTTAGAGAATCAATAACAGTTGAAATGATCTTCAGACTGCGTGTATACAATGTAAAAGGATGAATCAGAATGTCCTTGTTGATAATCACTGAGCATTTGTTCAGCAACATTTAAGTTAACTGATCCATCGCCAGTAGGTCCACAACATGAACCATAATCATCAACTGTTTGACAGTAGATTTCATACATAGTGAAGTCCTTGATAATTAAACAATAATGGCAACGAAGTCGTCACCTAAGGGATAAAGA
>Ga0080013_1005092_pt1 | contig 12493 bp, 5 predicted proteins | sample ETNvirenome_6_85_FD_69236 | JGI IMG/M metagenome (GOLD analysis project Ga0080013, IMG submission 69236) | Marine viral communities from the Pacific Ocean - ETNP_6_85 (SPADES assembly) (version 2) | ecosystem: Environmental > Aquatic > Marine > Oceanic | place: Pacific Ocean | collected 2013-06-19 | reverse complement strand
TGCTAGTACCGATAGACTGCCACCAGATGCAAATGGAATGTGGTTTCCAGATGATCAGTGCAATGAAGCCAGTGCAGATTTTCAAACGTGCTTAGGAAGCGACTGTTTCTGCGGTCAGTCTAACATATTAATAGTCGTGAAACTAGGAGGAGTGTCGGCTAGTAGACAGAAAATCAAACGCGTCGGCCGTATGGGCCCTGAGTACAATGACCTTCAGACTATAGTGGATCAAAACTGGTTTTTTGACACCCCTTTACATTCTGGTTACGGTGATTACGGAATATACGAAGTCCCGTTAAACAGGTCTTATGAAGTGATATCCATCCCGAGGAGCGAGTTTTACGATCTAATAGCTGATCCAGATTCTGATCACAAGAAATTACTATTTACGTTAGAAGGCGCAGAGCAGAGGTATTATGCTCCTGCTAACCCAGATGTGGAGATAGGAAACGACGGATTCGATGCTTGGTTCGTAGGATACAAGTCTTACGGCGAGACAGGGAACACGTCGACTTTTCGTAAAGACGTGTCGTACACTACGACAAATCCTGTGCCAGGGATATATGATTCAAGTGGTGATCTGATAGAAGGACACAATTCCATACCTATTCAGACTTGGATGTACACGGACGATTATAATCCAAGTGGAGACGATCAAGGAGATATGCACGGCTCTCCTTGGAAGCTCAACGCCATAGAGATTACACTTTACGGACCGAGTAGCTATGTTACCGATGATGTAGACCCAACAGTTAATTTATCGTATTCCAATTCTATACGATGGCCTATATATAATGATATAACAGATAATGAAAACGATGCAGCTGGATTCGTGTGGGACGCGCCGGCGAGTTACATTGGATACACCGATGAATATATGAACGATATAGATGCCGTACTAGATTTCTGGCCGGTAGCCGATGCTTACATTACAGTCTCGCAGGAATCTGAATTTACAGGAATAGAACGGAAATACGGTGGTGCATGGGTGCTTACTGATTTAAATGGTACTCAGGAGATGAATATGCTTAGCGTTGATCCATATGGAGAAGCCAGAGCTTGTTGCGGCGATCCGTGCGATGATTACAACGTCATTATGGGAACCGATGACGACGGTGATGAGATAATAAGGTTAACCGATGACGAATGGGATTATCTTACGGGAGACGAAGCATGTGCTTCTATTGGTAATGTTTATTCTTTTCAAGGCTACTGGGACGAGAACGATTATCCTGATGAATTCATAAATACAACCGCTCCAGCGCCGGTTAATTTTACGATTGATGTTTCTGATTATGTTTTTCCTGGAGGTACTGAAGACGAATTTGACGGCGACACGGATATCACTTCCGACGGATCGGCAGATCAGATAGGATTTAAGTGGTTTGTTGCGAGGTGGGGAGACGAACCTGGAGAAGAGGACCTAACAGGAGAAGAGATAATAGAAGCGATACGTGGAGAGTTAGTTAATTTCAATGACATTGGAGTAGTGCCTCAGACGTATGTAAATCAATCGAGATATTTACTGAAAGATCCTCATAACGGTTTACAGGATACTGTTTTAGAACACGAGTACCATTCTTCAGGGAGAAAGACTATATACTCGTTGGTTTTCGCATATATAACGAGCCCGTTCGATAATGATTCTAAAGTACAGGCGATAAGGTGGAAACTGGTCGAGTCGACGATACAGATTAACTTAGCGAGTTATGAACAACCTGATCATTCGGATTTCGGTGGAGAAGACTTCTCGACGATACCTTGGGCGACTCCAGGAAAAATCGGAATGATAGGTGGAGTGTCAGAAGATAGTCAATACATCAACAGTTTAAAGAATGTGTTGATGGAAAACAAATTTTCAAATGACGAGACTGTAATCAAAAGCCAGGTGATTGCAGCGTACGATAATGACGAATTAGGAGACCATTTAGGAAATATTGATCTGTCACAATTTAGAGTGTTCAACGGGAGCTACGATATGAATGATTTGCTCATGCTTCCGAGTGTTTCGGATGTTACTGATATTAATGATTGGCACCCATATACGGATATAGATCATTGGTCTTACTACTTATATCCGCAGAGTTCGTGTGTAGGGTTACATTACATATACGATTACGGAGATCAGAATATGATAGATTCTTGTGTGACAGAATTTAATTTTGGAGAAGCAGATAGTACAGCAGTTTATGATACTTCTGGAAATTCTAATAGAGGAATAATTATGGGTGATTATTCTCTTGACAAACCCGAAAAAAATATGGACATTTTAGTGGATTCTTCCATGGATAGGCCTAGTAAGGAAGAGAAAAATAATGCGTTTTAACTATTTATATATGACTATCTTTTTTTAGTTGATTGAAATTTCATTATGTCGATAATAGAACAGAATTTTAGCCCTAAACAATTACAGCTGATAAAATCGGATGAAGCGAGCACGTATGTGTTTAATTCGATTTTGAGAGATTATATTCGTATATCTGTGTATGCCGAGGATGGAGAATTTATAGAGTATCTATATGCTAGGGGTGCTCCGAATGTTTGGATAGACGATCTAGATAATGATTTCTATTATAACGTAGAAAATGATGGACGAGTATTTACCAAGCCTAACGATGCATTAGAATCTCGTGGATATCCAAGTGGAAACTACACTCTCAGATTTGATTTTCTCAACGATTATGGGCTAGATTACGATGATGCTGGTGTATCATATTTCTTTTCTTATTACGATGACCAATCTGCATCCCTTTTCAATATAAAAGATATATCTCCGTCTAGGAAAGAAGTCAGACTTTTCTTCAGAGATTCAAGTAACGAATTACTTAACTTAGATGATAATATTTATGAATTTTCTGAAGATGATTTTAAAGCTGTAGTTGGAGATTCGGCGTCACTAGATGATAATCCATATAGTTACGATTGGATCTTAGGTCTGTCCGAAGGTAGAAATATTCCGATAGTGAATTACGTATTCGACAGGATATCTAATCCAGATAATCCGACACTCATATTGAGATTAAACGAGGCTCTTCCTGATGACATAACTACTCTAGAACTTGTACAAATATCCAAGGAAGTCTTACAGACACAGATAGAAGATATATATCTCGTTCCAGACGAGGTGTCTATAACGAGGATTAATTACGGACTAGACAGAGACCCGGCCTCAGGTGGACCATCTATAGGAGGAACGACGGACATAGAGTACAATCAATTTAGTTCTGACGATACCGTCTTTCAGAATTACGATCAACTGTCCGGCTCTCTCGTAGACGCGAGTCTTATCAACATGATAACTTCAGGAAGCGACATCAATTTGAACGTAGATTATAGCAACATGAAGAATCACGCGTTTTTCGGTTCAGTGTCTTCTAAGCTCGATAATTTCAAATATAAAGTCGGAAAGATAGAAAATTATCTAGCGGATATCTCTTCGTCGTTGACATTGTACACTAATCCCGCGACTAGCTCGGTAGTATCTAGAAGAAAAGGTCTATTTGGTAAGATAAACGATATAATAAAGACTTTTACGCCGTACGAGAGATTCTTGTACTACGATAATCAAAGCTACTCGACCGCGTCCGCGCCCGGGCTCGGGGTGAACTTATCCGACATATCACCGATAAACGAGAGCATACAAGCTGATGGAAGTCCAGCCGAAAACGTTTCTACGTTGACAAATTTTAATGGATTTAATACAGTTCATAAGGTTACAAACAAAAATATAGATTCAGGGGACAAGATAAGTCTATTCGATGGAAAATATTTTGCACAAGGCAAACCGTTTTTTAATTACAGTGGATCTGTGTATCTCTCGTTTTTACTCAGAGCTCCTGAAGAAGTAACGGGTTCTATAGCACTGAGCCCCCCTCCAGATGGAGTGACTAATTCGACTAAAGCTTTTTATTGGGCTAATACGAACACTACTACAGCCGATCCAAAAATTCCAGTTAATGCTTTAGATACAGGTAGTATTTTGAATCAAGGAGTCGTGAGCGGTAGTGAATATAGGAGATTTATTCTCGTAGCGTCTCAATCTTATTGGAGGCCACGAGATGGATTCAGTGCTGGAGGAGCAGATAGCTTTTCTGAAACAGATTCTTCCACGTACGAGATTCTGAGCTCAAGCGAACACATACAGTCTGCGTCCAATGTTCCGAGAAATAATTCTGCAGCATATTTGTGGACTGTTTACGGTAAATATGCTAATCTAGCATCTGCACTTCCGTCGTCAGGATCGGACTTTACAGACATTACTACTGGGACGGGTTTTGCACTTACAGGTTCGATATTACCGTCTTCGGAATTATTTAATATATCATGGCGGAATTCTTTCGGCGCCGGCTTTACTGTTGCGACTCAACCTATAACATCGTCATATTTTACCGATGTGAGAATCTCGACAAAAGACCCATCAGATTGTTACCCGTTCACTCCGATGTACAAGACTGTCTCTTCAGTTTGGGATACTTGGTATTCGAATCTCTATGACTCTTCATCAGTGTACGACGAAAACAACGTTCATAGTCTATGGAATAATCTGCCCAGGCTCGTAAGGGAAGACCCTGAAGCTGGAGACTTAAAGCTCTTTGTAAACATGGTAGGCGAACATTTTGATCTGATACGAAATTATATAGACAATTATTTAAATATTAACAAGAGAAATTATAAAGACAGAGAATCTGTTCCAAAGAATCTCATGCCGATAATAGCGCAAAATTTAGGATGGGAGCTTCTTAATCCATTTTCAGGAAGTCTATCGCAGTATTTCGGTGGAACAGAAGGACAAACATTCGGTGATTCAATAACGGTAGAATCTGTGACGCATAATACATGGCGTAAGATTTTAAATAACCTTGTTTACGTTTACAAAACAAAAGGAACACAGGCTTCTATACGAGCGCTTTTGAATATATACGGTTATCCTCCTGATTTATTAAATGTACAAGAATTCGGTGGATCGACTGAAGAACATAACCCGGAGATAATAAAGAACGATGTGTCTGACTTGAAAGCCGGCTTAGCAGGGACTGTCGGTAATATATCGTTTAGGCATTTTAAGGATCAACTGTACTCGTATATGTTCGGTTCTCCTTATAAGACGTTAAACTTCGAGTGGGGAGCTAATAGTGTTTCGACTCCTGATACTATAGAATTTATCATCAAACCACATAAATCTGCGTTTACACAGTCTCTTGTAGAAAACAGCGGAAGCGGGACTCAATTGTTATGGGATCTGAGATTGATCCCGTCTTCTAGTCGAGCGACTAGTGGGAAAATAGAATTTAGGTTGAATAATTCTAACACCGGATCTAGTGCTATAGTGTCAAATGCCGTTTCAATGTCTACTGACTATTTAAATATAAAGACAGGTGGAGATTTGTGGAATGTGCTGTTACAGAGGGCTACGAGCAGCATAAGCGGAACTGGAGTTCAAGAATATAGATTATATGTCGGGTACCAAGAATTAGATAAGATAACAGTATTTAACGCCATATCTATGAGCGTGAGTGGAGGTTTGGTCAACTCGTACGTAACAGGTGGAGCAGATACTAATTTCTATGCAAATCAGAATTGGTTCAGCACCGGTAGCAGACATTTTGAATCGGGGTCTAATCTTGTCGTAGGAAAAACGTATAGCGGTTCTATGGCCGAATTTAGAACTTGGTCCATACCGTTGAGTGCTTCTAAATTTAAACAACACATCTTGAACAAGAAAAGCACCGTCGGACACCAATTCAGTTCGTCCATGGATGACGTATATTACAGGTACAGTTTAGGAGAAAATTGGAAGTCCGGTTCTATAAATCCTAAAATAAAAGATTTAAATCCAAATAACGTAAAGGACTATTCTATATCACTAAATACAGATATATTCACTGGATCAGGCGTACTTTATGATAGGACGGACATAGACACATATAAGCTTTCTACAAGGTACGGCGGCAGTGAACAGATAAACGATAACAAGATAGTCATTAATCCGTCAGTGAAGATAACGGGAGATTTGAGTCCTACGAGATATAATGTCGAATCGTTATATCTTAGCGATAGAGAGAATAAACGAAGAGCTTCTACTAAGCTTCAAATCGTCAGATCTCCTCAGACAGTCATTAATGATTTTATATTAGATAACTTATCCGATTTAAACATTTCTAAGTTTTTCGCCGATCCATCAGACTTATATGAAAGTCATTACGAAGACTTAAATGAGTTTAGAGATAAGTTATTTGAACATTTTAATTTTTCGTTTGATATAAATAAATGGATAGATTCTCAATCTTCGATATTATCTCCGTTCATAACACAAGGTATGAAGAGCTTGATTCCAGCTAGATCGACTGCAGATAATATCGGAGTACTATTTGAACCTAATATTTTAGAACGAAACAAGATAGAGAGTAAAGCAGCTTCCATCTCACATAAAGCAACTATAGATTCAGATATGGATCACATGTCATATATAAAGTTAACTCCTATATTTGAAGCTAGTAAAAACGCTACACATGAAGTCGTAAATGAAATACTCTCACAGAGCGGAGATTATAATAGTTCATTTAGTGCTGAACCTGTTTCTGTTCCAATTTCTACAGGATCGTATTCTAGAGTGAGATCGACAGAACTTTATCCGATACCTATTTTTACTGGATCGCGTTCTACGATAAATTCTGGTGAGTTAGGAGTTCTACCTAGTTATACCTTATCGTATTTAGAATCGAAAAATTCGGAGTTGACTTTATTTACACACGATAGAGAACAAGTAATAACTGACGTAGGAAGTAATCAAGCTTCATTCACATTTAGCTTCACGGGTAAAGCTACAGATTCAGCAAATATTACTCTCATCAGTACAGATGGTAGAAAGAGAAAATATGCTGCTTTATCTACTGGATCTGCAAATAACGGAGACACTAGTGGTAGTTTAGCTAGTACTACTTTTACGTTTAGTACGACAGCTGTTGATTCAGCACAGATTGAATTAGTCAGTACAGATGAGACTAGAAAAGTATACAGTGCACTGTCTTCTAGCACGAATGGAGCGTTTTCTGCTGATTCAAGTTCAGTACTATATTCTACAGGGTCTACTGCTACTATAGCTGCTTCTAATTTATTAGCTGCAATAACTTCGTCTAATGGACATACTGATAAGTTTGTAGTCAAACAGATTTCAGGTAAAGTCGAGCTGACTCAGTCTATAGCCGGAGGTATTTTAGGAAATACTTTAATAGGAGTAGGCACAGGATCATTACCTAATACTACTTTCGAAGGCATTACAGATCCGAGTCCAATAGGCAGTTTTTCCGGAGGATCAGACGACGACATAAGGGTAATATATTCTACAGGTTCAAGTGCTGCTACAGCTGCACAGAATTTCTTGGCTGCAGTGACTTCTTCTTTAGCACATAAGACTAGATTCTCTGTTTCGAGAGAAGGTGGAAAAGTAGAACTCACACAAGCTGATCCAGGCTTTGACGGTAACACATCCGTGACCATAACTAATAATTTCACCGCTAGTAGTGCAGAACGAGACGCTCCAGCTTCGGCATCGTTTACCTTTATTACGAGTAGTGCTGAATCTTCAAATATATTATTATCGAGTATAGATGGCACGACACGGACTTATACGGCGCGATCAAGTAGTGTAAATGGCACGACATCTGGAGGCAATATTTTATATGCAACTGGTTCAGCTAGCGCTAGCGCTGCGTCTAATTTCTTGGCTGCTGTTACTTCTTCAGAAGGTCACAATACGAAATTCATCGTGAAACAGATAGGTGGTTCAGTGGAGTTGACACAATCTGTGTACGGATTAACAGGAAATACTACGATTACAACGACCGGAGGGTTCACGGATAATACTAGTCCAAATCCACTGGCTACATTTCAAGGTGGACTAGATTTTCCAGATTTCACCGGTGGTAAGGATGCTTTATTTAGGTTACAGTTTAAAGATCCGTCAATCATACAGATGACTGGACAAAAAGAATCTCCTGTAGCAGAAATGCTTTTTGACGAGTTCGTCGGTTCTACGGGGAGTTATGATCAGATTAAAAATGTGTCATTAGGTGGAAGTCCTACACCGAGTGTAGAGTATACAGAATACAAAAAAGTCAATATATTGACATACCCAACATCTAGTGCAATATACAGTAAATATCAAAAAGTTGGAATAATATCATATCCGACATCTAGTGTAAAATACTTGCCAATCAAGTCCAGTGAAATTACGAAATTTGTTATTCCATTCTATACTTCGTCATATTCACAGACAAAAGATTCAGAAATAACTCTTGTTACATACGATAGAGATCGTCAAGATCTATCATTAATAAAAACAGTTGCTCAAAAGGAATCTCCTGTAGCAGAAATGTTATTCGATGATTTTGTTTCTTCCACTGGTTCTCATAATCCAGTACATGAAAAAGAAATAACTGACATGTATAATTTGACTAGTTCAAATATAGCAGTACATGAACTAGAAATAGAGAAAGACGAAATTTATCAGATGACGAGTTCTTATCAAACTATATATGAAGGAGTTGATCCATATGCGTCTTCTCAGTCTATAGCTGAATATAAAGATTATTCTAAACTTTGGGGTACTGGATCTGACTCGACACATTTTATTAATAAGTCATTCAGTGGTTCAGGTAACGTTGAAACAGATAGATGGCAAAATGTCGGACACTTTGAATATGATTTCGTATTTAAGACAATAGGAGATTTAGAAGTCATGTCTGGTTCTACAAATGAAAATGCAACTGGATTTTACATAGATTTTCAGAATCCTAAAGTTTTTTATAACAGGGAACTCAGAGATAAGGGAACGGGACATGTATATGATTCATTTATTAAAGTCGGTAGCGGTGACTCCGGTGATCCTGCGGACTTAGGACCTCAAGACGGAAGACCAGTGGGTAAGACGTGGTATTACGCGACTTCTTCTACTGGAGAATTAAATTATCCGGTTAATCATTGGACGAGATTCGGTGAAGATCCATTTAGGATAAGTCTTGCGAATGGAAGTCAGTGGGATGCATCGCCTAGGAAATATCATACGAGGACTATAGAAGATGTTACAGAATCTGCAGCTTATACTACAACTGTAGCAGATGCAAATGAAATAGTCATTAGAAGAGGAATAACTAGTATGAATAAAAGTAAAAAAATAATTAGATAATGATTTCTTATGAAGTTAAAAGGCGTTTATTTTTTTTATAAATTCATATTTATTATTGAAATTATTAACTTTTTGTTAATTAAATCGAAATAATTAGGAGATTCAAAAATGGGATATTTAAATTCTGATACAATAACAGTTGATGCTATTTTGACTAGAGCTGGAAGAAAAAAATTGGCTAATGGTCAAGCTTTAAATCCTACGAAATTTATCGTTACAGATACAGGTGTAGATTACAGATTATGGAATACAGATCACCCAAGTGGATCGGCGTATTATGGAGAAGCTATAACTAGTATACCTCAATTAGAAGCAGTCCCTAAAGGTGAATATCTAATGAGAGATAGATTGATAACTTTAAATCAAAATACAGAAGCTTTACCTATTTTAAATATGGGGAGCTTAGATACTAGAATTGGATTAGATTGGACAAATGAACCTAAAACACCTAAAACAGTTACAGTAAGTACTGAAGGATGGGAGCTTGAAAGTTACAAAGTAATCATTTTTGATAGTAATGTCATTACTGCTCCAGGTCCTCAGGATATAAGTGGTATGGTAAGTTCAGTTGTATATGCTATGGATGCGTCGACTGCTACTGTACACGATGTGGGCGGAGCTCAAGGTGGCGGTAGAATAACGTTTACCCCCATACACGATCCAGCAGTCGAAAAGAGAACTACTGTTCATGTTTTCGGTGTTGAAACCGGTGCACAGATAACATTTCCTGCCATAGTTCCAGCCGATGAAGGTGTACGTACTAGAAAAACAAGTAGTCCTATCGGTGGTTAATGATACAACAATTTAAAATTTATAGGAGACAGTAAAGATGCCTTTATACGAACACAATCTAAAACCAACGCCAGGCGAAGATATGATAAGGATAACTACGCAGCAGACAGCGGGTTATTTTCCTTCAGCCGCAGGAACAATAGATGCAGCGCTCATATATACTGGAAGTCTATCCGATACAAACGAAGAGTATTATATAAATATTTCAGATAAAAATCCAACTTCTGCGAGTGCAACTGATATTTACTCAATTGCTTATGGTCATATAGCCGGATCCGGATCTAAAGTACAAGCTAATACTATCGGAGAAACCGAGGCAATATATAAGCAATGGGGCGAGATTTTATTAGCACCATCAGAGATAACTGGAGGTTTCACGATATCTCAGCAGGGAAGTGAAGGCATACATTATTCTTCTAAAGCTAAAGATGCCGATATTTACGTGCTCGTAGGAAAGAGGTCACTTTATAAGGAAAGAGTCAACAAGAAGAATTGGACTATATATTTATCGGGATCTAATACAGTAGGTACTGCTGGAGTACTACATGACTGGTCCTTTACGGATGATAGTGAAACGGTAGTTGCAACGGCAACCCCGGCTGGTCCAAGATATAATATTATTTCAGGTTCTAACGGTGCTGGTGGAACTGCCGCAACGACTAGAACGTTTGGATGGTTCTATCCTGACATGGGAGTTTGGGTATTCAGTGGAGCTGAATTATCTGCTTCTCTCCCGGGTTATAGTGGAACTACTTCACTCGTAACGACATTTGCTCAGAATAGAGCTACTTCATCCCGTGGAGTCGCTATTGAAACTTCTCAATCAGCTGGATTTGGTCCAAATGCGACATCCGCATATAATGCATATAATGCTATGAGATTCGTGAATTGTGCGAGAAAGGCTAGCAGTACTGCTTTTAAGATGAGAAGCGAAGAGAATGTCAATAGTGTTGCTTACATGTGCAGATTAAAAGCAATGCAGGCAAATTTCAGTACTAATCATACATTTACTAGTGGATCTTTTAATGAGATCAGAGCGAAAGACATGAAGGGAAATCCACAGACATTTGTAACAGGTATAGGACTAGTCGATAATACGAATACAGTTGTAGCAGTTGCCAAATTAAGTACAGCAGTACAAAAGAATTTCAGCAGTGAAGCGACATTTAAGGTTAAGTTGTCTTATTAGTGCTATGACATGCCATTTGCTTTTAAGCCGCTTAATTTAGATGACGTATCTGTTGTTGATTCTGTAGTTCACAAAACTCAAACTTTATCATCGGGATCTGATGAGGTATTTTCGATACAATTCAGATCGGGATCTCTATCTGGAAGTTCAGATGTTTTATTGAGTAAATCTGGAAGTCATTGGAATTTCTTATCAAATACTTTTTACAAGAGTGCATCTAGACACCATTACAATAACGAATTACATCGTTTTTATGGAAACACAAATGCTGCTATAGGGTATAGTGGTAGCAAACAACAACATTTAAATAAATTTAATATTTCTGGTTCCGTATTATCTATTCCTCAATATTATTTCGGTGAAACAATAAAGAAGGGTTCATTTATTTTCACTGATAATTCTACTGCAAAGACGATAGAAATAAAAGATGATGGAAATGGAAATTTATATTCATCAAATGCTCATGATTCTAGCAGCACAACAGCAATATCATCTTCTGATAATTATGCAGGAAATATATTTTATGATTTGGGAATAGCAACAATAACAGAAACTGGGTCGTGGTCTGGATCTACTGCAGCTGACGCAATAAAATACACAGATGCACTTGTGGGATCTTATAACATTAAATTTGATTCTACTCAAACAATTTATACAAAAGAATTTTCCGTGACTATAAAACCTGAAGAATTTAACCACACTATGAATCCTACTGTTCGTGCATTTGCTTCCGGAGGATCTCAACACTTACTAACAACACCGTACATGCTAAATGATTTTACGTCGAGTTTATGGAAACCGTATATTACAGGAATTCAATTATACGGTGAACCATACAGAGATTCTAAAGGAACTAATACGAGGGTTACAAACATTGATGAACCTTTGATTATAGCAAAACTTCCTAGGCCCGTTAAAATGAGAGACGATATGACGATGATTTTTAAAATTAGATTAGATATGTGAGATGAAAAAAGAAAGAATATATAACGAATCAGATAATTTAATTTATGTAAAAAGCGAAAATGACAAGATATTTATTATATGTAAGGATATGGAACAAGTTGATTCAATTCAAAAAAAAATGCATAAACACGGTAATCTCATGGTTGACTTTGAAAAATGGGACGAAGACGAAGATAAAAAATATATTGTGACTTTTAAAGTCAGAGATGGCCGAAAACCAGTTTACAATTAGGAGATAAACATGTACGGTATGATAAACAAAGCAATCAGAACATTAGTAATCAGAAAAGCCGGTGATGTAGAATGGCTATAAATAAAAGTATGGCTGCTATTATAGTAGCCTTTATAACTGGTCTATCACC
>Ga0080013_1005090_pt1 | contig 12501 bp, 18 predicted proteins | sample ETNvirenome_6_85_FD_69236 | JGI IMG/M metagenome (GOLD analysis project Ga0080013, IMG submission 69236) | Marine viral communities from the Pacific Ocean - ETNP_6_85 (SPADES assembly) (version 2) | ecosystem: Environmental > Aquatic > Marine > Oceanic | place: Pacific Ocean | collected 2013-06-19 | reverse complement strand
AGTATCATTATACCATTTACCATGAGATATTTCAATAGCAGTAGTTTCATCAAAACCCATATCTAGTAAAGCTTTAAATGATTTTTCTTTAATTCCTCTGTTGCTTAATCCCTGACCAACATAATGAAATGCTAATAAAGATAAACCATGAATCATCCTATCTCGGATATCCATATTTTCATCAGGACTAAGTGTTAGGTAGTCTCCATAAGCACCTATACCCATTATACCAAGGGATTCAATACCAGTTGATTTTCCGGGCGAAACTCCATATAGTCTAGGTAATCCAGTTGCTGCAAAGAATCCACCCATAGCAACATCTTTAGGTATATCAGCTATTCTATCTAATATAGATTCACCGGGTTTATTACTAGCTAATCCAACCGCAGAAAATGTTGCTGCATTATTAAAAAATCTATTAGCTGCTGTTGCTAATTCAAATCCTTTTAATCCGAATAATCCACTTTGTTTTTCAGCTAAAGTTCTAATAAATTCCTGATATTTTTTACTTTTCTTGCCTCCCCACTTACCAAGCATACCTGAAGCATGAGGAAGTGGTGGTTCTTTAGATAATCTACGAGCTTGTCTTGTTTTCCCCTTACTATATAAATCATCTATATAATCTTTTTTATACGAAAGAAGTTTATTTCTCTGAACTTCCTGAGCTTTTGTAGCATTATCAATTAATGTTCTTTTTTCAGCAATTAATTTATTAATTCTTTTTGTCTGGGCAGTAGCTTTTTTACCTTTTCCAACTGCTGTTGCTGCTTTTTCATATTTATCTAAAGCTTTACTAGCATTTTTTACAGTTCTACCATGTTTACCTATTAAATTTATAGCATCATATGCCCTTTTCATATATGATGCTCCAACAGCGGGAGCTCCATATCCACCAGTAAGAAGACTAGCCCCAATAAAAGGAGCAGCTCCACCTGCTATACCACCTAATGCCTCAGCAAATAACTCTCCAGTAGTCATAGCTTCTACTTCTTCTGCAGTTCTTTCTGTACCAGCCCACCCTAAAGTAAATCCACTTTTAAATCCACCTGCAAAAGCCCCTCCAATACCTAATGGAGATGCTGGCTCTAGTTCTTCAGGTCTTGGTAGTACACCTCTTCTATAATTATCTAATCTGTTTTCAACAGTCAAATAATCTGTAAAACTAGGTTTGTCTAGATATATATTTTGTAGTTTATCGTTCTCTAAATAATCAGTAAAGCTAGGAGCTTGATTTCTTCTATTTAAAGAGTCTAGATAATCTGTAAATTCAGCCATTTATTATTCACCAAAATTATAGAATGGAAACTCTTGTTCTAATTTTTTTCTTATAGATTCAAACTTTGGAGTACGGGGTTTTACTTCATCATTAAAACCTAATCTTTTAGCTGCTTTATTTATATCTTCTTTTGTGGCAAATTTTTGAGGTTTTCTAGGTACTGAATACGGACTGCCAAAAACTGTACCAGCAAAAGTTATACTTTGTCTATTTATTTTTAAATTACTTAATTCTTCTTGACTCCATTTATCTACTCTATCGGGAGTATAAATAGATTTAAATTGTCTTCCAGTCATTTTATCACCATAAAAATGAACTTCATCTTCATCTTTTATAGCAGCAATATCAAATCTAGGAGATAATCCTCTATCAACATCAGATATAAGGTCTTGCGTCTTATCCCAAGCTTGTTTAGCGGGATGTCCTTCTGGCATATTTCTAGCAGAACCTGATTTCATTTCTTTAAACTTGCCATCTTTATCTTTATACTTAATAATTTTTTCATCGCCAGGCTTAGATACATCACCTACTTCTTCATATAATTGCAATCCTAATGCTCTCATAGCTGATATATTTCGTTTTTCTGCATCGGTCATAGTTTCATCTTGTTCCATAGAAAGCAATGTTTTAGCCAATTCTCTTTTAGATTCATCTGATGTAGTTCGTTGTTCTATTTCGTAATTAAATAAATCCTTAGCAGCTTTAAATCCCCTCTCACCCATTGCAGTAAATTGAGATAATACATCTGCATCAATAGGATTCTCAAGATGCTGATTCATAAGGTCAGCTATTTGAACATATTGTTGCTCTAATTTAACCTTTTCTAGTTTAGGGTCTGCATTTTTTGCTATCATATCTCTTTTTTGTTTACTATCAGCTAAGGATACTAATGAATCATATGTTTCTTGATTAGGATTTTGCATAAAAGTTTGCCAAGATTTATTATAACTAGAATTTCTTAACGAAGCTTCTTTCATTGCATCTAATTTATTTATATCTATACCAGTTTTTAAATCTCCTGTATCAAAAGACATATCATACATTGCCGCATCAATAAGTCCAGCTCTATATTCATCACCCATTCCCTGTTCATAAGATAACTGCAACTCATTATGAAAATTGTCATAATTAGTTTTTGTATCAGCTTTTATTCTTTCTTGATTTAATCTTTCTGTTTCTTCAGCATCCCGTTGTCTATTATAGTTAGTTTCATCAGCATATCGTTTATCTGCTTTAGATGTTTCATCTTCATATCTTCTTTGTTCTTCTCTGTCAATTCTTAACTTTCTTTGAAACTCAGGGTCTATGTATTGCTCTAACCTATCAGCTATACCAGACCAGAAATCTGGAACATCGCCCATTTGCACAACGTCATATTTATTTGTTAATTTTGCCATAATAATACCTTTATATTAAATTTTACGGGCCATAATCATAATCTTGTTGTTCATTACCAAGTTGTTCTTCTTCCCATCCAGCTTCAGTTTCCCAATCAGTTCCTGACCAGTAATAAGTTTGACCACCAAATTTATATGATTCTCCCGAGCTAGGTTGAAGAGGTGGTGACCATGATGGGTCATCAAAAGGAACATCAAATTCTGGAGGAGTTACTCCGGGAGTCGTATATTCATCAGTTCCCCCACTCTCTTCTAATGCACTTAACTGACTGCCCATTTCTTTTAGCCAAGTTTCTCTCTCACTTCTTACGCCTTTAAACAGACTTGAGTAAGCAGACTTTTGACCACTTAAATAATCTTCCATTAAACTTTTACGACCTCTGCCTCTTGCTTTTTCAGCCGCTCCACTACCTGCAAATCCTCCAACACCAGCAGTTTCTCCATATAATTGTTCCATACCCCTTGTACCAGTAGTACGAGATTTATCCAGAGCTGTTTGATAATCTTCATAATGCACTCCCTCTCTAGATGGGTCATATTCTTGAAATCTTTTTAGATTTTTTTCATTAGGTTTAACTCCAAACATTTCATATAATGAAGTTAATGATGGATTTTCTGATTCATAACCACCATAAGATACACTACCACCATCTTGATATTTTTGTAAAATATGTGATGGTATTTCAATATCTTCTCCCTCTCCAAATCCCATTTCTTCTTCCCTACCTCTTAAATCTATATCTTGAGGAGAAGTAGATTTCTTTTTAGGACTACCTTGCATTAATGAATCAACCATGCCAGTCCAAAAATTTGGCATTTCTTGTTGACCAAAATAATCTCCTAAAATAGATTTATCTGGAAATCTTGGTGCTTCTTTATAATTAATTTTATCTAAAGCTTTTTTACCAAGCTTATCTACAGCGTTACGATTTAAAACGTATTCGCCCGGTTCTAATAATGATAGTATTGTATCAGCCATTTTAATAACCTTTTCTATGTTGTATTAATCCACCATATCCCTGTTCAGGCATATATCCACCGCCAGCCATTTGTAGTGGGTAAGCCATTCCACCATGTTGCATACCTTCTGGTTGTCGTGACGTTAATGAACTTTTAAACATATCCCTTAACATTCCTTGCTCTGCTTCTAAATTTCTCATGCCACCAAAATATTCTTCATCTGTTAAATTGCCTCTTTGACCTGTTAATCCGCCAACAGCAGTAAAAGCTGAATCATCTGGAGTTTCTGCATAAAGACCACTACTTAAATCCATTTGTCTTCGAGCTTTTGTATAATTGGCAATTCTATCACTTGTATCCAGTTCTTGATTAAATACATTTCCAAATCTTTCCATTAACATTTTTCTTTTTAAAACATCATCCATGTTTACTGACTCTGGAGAACCGCCCTCCTGCATACCTATCATACCGCCTAATTGTTTATTTCCTCCAATGAGCATTTGCATTCTTCCCAAAAGAGATGAATCCCCCATAGAGGATTCTCTATTACGTTCTCTGTAATCTCTGTAATCTTGATATTGACCATATAAATCTTTTCCAGCTCCATAAATATCTTTAGCTCCACCATAAGCCCATTTAGCTGTATCTTTTAATCTATCAGTTTCAAATTCTTTTTGTCCAAATTTTCCTAACCAATCTTCAGCTCCTTGAGCAAGTCTACCCTCCCCTACCATATCGCCTAATCTCATTTTAGAAAGTTCTTCATGACTTTTTGAACCAAGATTCTCACCAAACCATTTTGTTTTTTTATCAGCGTCCATTCCACTCCATATATTTTTTCCAGCTTCACTTTTTAATCCCTGTCCAAAAGTTTGAGCTGCATCTCCCCATGCTGCTCCCTTAGCAGCAGATTCCATACCTCTTTGATATTTACCTATATCCTTGTATTGCTCACCTAATAATCCATGTTTATTAGCTAAACTTACATCTTTTCCACGACCTAATTTACTACCAAGATAGCTTCCAAGTCCAGCTCCACCTGCTTGAATAGCTAAAGCATATAAAGGATTAGTAGCTGCAAATCCAGCAGATAAAGCTTTACCTGCCCACTTTCCACCTTTAGAACCTAAGAATGAGCCAAATTTACCCCATTTTTGCTTTTTACCTAAAGATTTAGCTTTTCCTCTCAAATCTTCCTGAGTACTGGCAATATCTCTACCTAAACCAGCTCCAAATATTTGTGAAGATAATCCGGGTATATAAGACCCTGTTTGATATCTTGGTATATTATTCCACATTTTCTTTTCTCCTAAATATAAATTTTATGATGATGAACCAAAAACAGTTACAGTTGGTGCTGACAGATAAGATGTAGTTCCACTATTCTCATTGTATAATCCAATAGTTACTTTATATAATGTACCATCAGCTACTTCACCACTACCACTACCAGTAGTAAGTCCTAAGATACTACTAGTATGAGTACTATCAAAATATTGTTTATCTGTAGCTAATACTACTGAAGCTATTGCAGATGAACTCGTATCTGGTAACGAACCAGATGTAAAAGAACCACTAACAGTATTAGGATATACAGATAATTTTACTCTAGCTTCATAACTAGGATTTCCAGTTCTCAATAAACAAGAAAGTTTTAATCCTCTATTATTAGAATTATGAAGATAATCAAATGAAATTTTTATTATTTCAGTAGTGTCATCTTGTTCCCATACATTACTATTAGTAATAGTGTGGTCATCGGTTGCTAGAGATGTTCTAGCTTCTTTAGCGTCTCCATTGTATAGAATAGCAGTTTGAACAGCATCTCCAATAGCTCTACCAGATACTAATCCACTAGCATTAAGATTATCAGTTACATGAGCTGAATGTTGGGCTGTTGGTAAAACACCTGAACCTATATTACTAGCATTTGTAGTATCTGTTGTAGCTGATGTAGCTAATCCATGAGATGTAATATCTGTTGCTGCACCACTCATTTTAGATGTTGCAATAGCCGCACCAGCTTTTATATTACTATTTGCAATATTAGAAATAGAATTACCAGTACCTTCAGCATCATAAGTTTTATTTGTTAAGGTATCTGTACTTGATGGGGTTGTAACACCAGTTAACTTAGAAGCTGCAATAGATGCGCTATCATCCACATCTGCATTAACAAGTGCACCTGCGCTTACCGTACCAGAAGAAACTTTAATAACTCCAGTAGAACTACCAAGATTTTGACCAGTACCTCCTTTAGTTGTAGCTACAGTTCTATTTACATCACCATCAGAAGCTAATCCAGCAGTTACTCTACTTCTTATATCATTAGCATCTGTTAAAGTATTCATAGTTACAGCAGCATCATAAGAAGCTCCTAATCCACCAGCAGTTGTTTCTACTAATCCCCCTTTAACTACAGGTTTTCCACTTCCACCACCAGTTCCACCTTGGCTAATTGTACCTTGTACATTAAAATCTTTTTCAGCAAATAAATCTCCATTCGTAGTCATATATGATACCCATACCTGACCACCCTCTTTTCTATACCTAGCTAATGGTTTACTTCTACCTAGATACACTACTTCCTCGCCCTCTTTTAAAGAAGAAGCATTAGGTTGTGAATATACTCTTTTTATATCAGACATTAACTAACTCTTTTTCTTAAAATCCTATATTCAAAACTAATATCATTAATTGATATACCTGAAGTAGAACCACCTAAAAATTTTAAAGCAAGACTTTGACATAGTAAAGGTTTACTAAAAGAAAATGTTGCTATATTCCAATTAGACTGACTAGCTGCAAATGTGCCAGTTATTGCTACATCATATAAACTATGTGGACTTGATATACTACTATTTGCAAAAGTAGTACTACCATCAACAGCTACATACATATCATCAGCCAAAGCACTACTACCAGAATTTTTATAAGTAATATATATTTTATATATCTTTTTAACATATGCAGGTTGACCAAAATCTATATCTTTTGTAATAAATGATTGAGTTACAGCAGAAGAGGATGTATCACTTATCTGTTTAAATTTTACATTACTACCATCAACACCATAAGCATAAACAAGATTATTATTCCAATCTACGATTGAATTTGTTATTTCCTGAGCTTCTGTAAATAAACTTGTATCATATACCCAACTATTAGTTTTAAAATCATATATATAACATTGATTTGTATCAGTTGAGCCGTGGTCTGGATTTCTTAAAATTACTAATTGTTTCTTTTTTGGAACATACATAACAACAGGCTTAACAGTATATCCAGTACTGCTACCAGTAACAAATGAATCCCAAGATGGAGAATCGCCAACAGTAGAACCAACTTCTTTAATCTTACCTTGTGTTAAATCACTAACATTTCTACCATCAAAGAAGTGACAACCAGTTTGATTGGCCCAAGCTACACCTAAAGGAGTTCTTACAACACTATAAGGATATGATACACCTACATGCTTTACTGCTTTTTCAAGATACCATCCCGCAGGAGATGAATTTTGTATATTAATAACATGCAATGTATGTTGTTTAAAAGCTAAAAGTCTATCTGCAAAAAATTCTAACTTAACATAATCCTCAGCATCTCCTTTTGAAACATCTATAAAATTATATTGAGGAAATGTATCAAACTTGTTAGGTTCAGAATACATGATTCTATCGCCAAATCTTTCTACACCACCAGTAGTATTCTTTAATTGAAGATTAGCAATAAACATTCTACGACCCGCAATAACTGCTGTTTGATATCTTTCTCCTATACCACCTATACTTGTAAAATCAATATCAGGTTCAAATCCATTTAAAGATGAGTAAGTATCTATTTGTGGATGTATAGATTTTAATCCTGCGCAATAAAAACAACCATCTGGAACATCTCCACCAGAAGCATCACTCCAAGTTATATACTGAGCATCTAATGCAGTCCTACAACCTCTTTGAAAATTTATATCAACTAATAAAGACCAAGGTTGATTAGTTCCGCTTATTCTTTGGTATATCCTACCACCTTTTATTCTACCGGGATATGGCCCATGAGCATAAACTGTAACATCTAACGCTCTAGATGGGTTACTAGTTGTAAGAGTATTAGCTGCTCCCATATCTGTATCTGTTCTTAATAATGATTCTTGGTCGTTTTCATATATAAATGATTGTGCAAATTCATAAACATTTGCCATATAAGTACCACTATCAGCAGTTCCATTTTCAGCTGGTAGAAAATTAAATCCACATCCATATTGATATATAAACGAGTTAGCACTTACATCAACGGCTGCAGGTAATGTGCCAGCATAACCCCTATATACAGTCATATTATAACTATCAGCTCCAACAATATCAATACTTCTTACCAAAAATCTTTCAGCTCCTATTGATGTTGATTTATCATTATCATCATCTTGACCCATACCAATAACAATACCCATTGGTACATTAGTAGCAATACTTAATCCATCTCCATCTGTAGCAGGTTGTATTTTATTATCTGTAAAATTAGCTGCTTTATCTGTAGCTGAAGTATTTATACCAACTTTTAACCATCTACGAATATCAAATTTATCAGTTAAAGCAGTACCGCCATCATTTTCTACTCCATACGATTCTTCAGCTCCATATGCAGTTGTTACTTTACCACCCCTAGATGGTTTTTGTAAAATATTAGGATGTTCTTCATATCCACCAAAAGTACCACCTTTTGGCCCAAATGCTCTATGAGCTAAATATCCATACCATTTTATAGAACTTGCATTAGCTTGATTAGTATCACATACTCTAATAGTATCATCTACTTGTGTAAATATAAAATTAGCATTACTACCACTTAAAACAGGTTTAATTGCTGTTGTAGACCATCCATTAGTCCCAACAACAGGAGATACTGCAAAACTACCATCTTCATCAGTAGCATCACTATAAGACCATATATCTACCTCACCAGTATCTTCATCTCCAAGACAAACTACTCTATTACCTTTAGAAGATATATCAGTAATTACAACTCCAGCATCACTGCCGTCATCACTAATAGATGGGCCAGTAAGTCCCATATAAGAATAAGTACTATCATCAGTAATAGAATTAATAGTATAAATACCATTATTCTCATCACTATTAGTAATTTTTATAACATCACCAACATCAAAAGAAGCAAATTGAGTTGTTCCAGATGTATTATGCCTTATCCATTGTCCCGCTGGTATTCCCATATTATATTATCCCGGTGGCTCAGTTGTTTCTTCTTGAGGGTCAGTAACAGATGTAGAAAATGTTACTCTACCACCATCATTAAAAATCATTGTACCAGTTACAGTAGCAGCGCTAGCTAATATACTATCAGTTTCAAAATAACCTAAGTTATATCCACCACTACCTTCTAATACAGCAGGAATATTGTCAGTACCTAATGATTTTTCATTAACTAAACCATCATGAGCAGCAGATGTAATTACAGGTCTTAATGCTCCATTCTGGTCTGTCATAAATCCCTGCATATGCACAAATTCATTTTCTTTTATATCCCTGCCATCCATATCATTATTTATTCCACCTGAAAAGTTACGCATTGAATACATTTGTTTAGCCATTATTTAATCTCCACATGAACTAAATCATCGAAGCTATTATCTTTAATTTCGCCATCACTATCCCAGTCTCCGCCCCAGCGTATATTGACATTAAGTTGTTGTCCTATACCACGAACCATTCCACCCATATAATGAAATCGTTCTCTGTCTTCCCAATCAATGGGATACGGTGCAAGGTCAACAGCTTTACCCTGAATATGTTTAGAGTATCTTGTTTTACTTGCGCCTTTTGCCACTAATACATCTTGTCTTTCCTGAGACCTTAATCCCTCAATAATAGTAACATCCATTATCTTAACAAGTTCATTAAGTACATTGACTAACTTAGCATCAACGCCTTTTAATCGTTGTTTAGAGCGTTTACCAAAACGAGGCATTAAAATTTCCAGACCATTTTAACTACTGCCATCATCACATCCATACATTCTTTAGCAATAGCTTGTTGTTCTGCTTTCGTAATTTTACCATCCTTAGATGCTTCATGATACTTAGCAGCTACTTCTTTTAACTCTTTGACTACTATGCGATACTTTGTAGCTACCATAGTGCCCGCAGCGCCAAGTATTATTACCATCAAGTAAGCTGCATTTTCCCAATTTAACCATTCCATTTAAGACTCCTTAATCTTCTTTGTTTTTAAATATAAATAATAAATTTGTATTGCAAACATAACACACATTAAAACTCCTGATATAATATCTGTCCAATATGCTAAACCTAAACCTGTACTTATTCCAGTAACTTTTAAACTATCCATTACCCTTCCTTAAATATAATCTGTATATTGCTACCCATAGAAGTATCGCACATACTGAATTGAATATTACTGGAGACACTTGTCTTAGTGGTATCAGGATAAATATCGCCACCAACCACGAGATAATTATTGCACTCCATTTGTCTTTTAGCATTAACTTTTTCCATTTATTCTACTAAGATTTCCCTTTACTTCCATTAGTATATCTGATAAATCATTTACTTCTTCAACTAATTTTTCATGTCTCCTGTCTCTTGTTTCATCTGATTTATTCCATCTATCTAGAAGTTTTAATAAAATACTCTCAATATTTTGAATATTTTCTGATTGACCTTTATTTTCTATTTTAAGATTTTGTAGTGATTCAGCTTGTTCATTACCTCTTCTATTCATAGAGTACACCATATAAATAAACATTGCACCAACAACTCCAATCATTCCAGCTTCGCTATATACTGCTAAGAAATCCATTATTCCTCCTCATCTTTTGCTTTACAATCATCACATAAACCATTCATTGGAATATTAACAGGTTTATCACACTCAATACAATGAAATGGCATCGGCATTATTTATCCCTCATTGCTAAATCAATATAAATTTTTAAATCAGATTTTATCTCTGCATTCCATTTTTTTAACTTACCTAATTCATCCATAATTATATCTAACCTATGTTGTAAGTTCTCATGTTTTTCATCAAATCTTTTTAAAGTATCTTCTACCTTTTCTTTTAAAATAAATCTTACTACACTATATAAAGCAAAGGCTAATCCAACACTAATAGCAACTGGAAATCCTAACTCTTGTATTAATGTTATAATATCAGAAGTCATTTCTTTTTCCTTTTCTTCTTACCCCAACTTAGTGGATTAAGATTTAATTCTTTTTGATACCAATCTAACTGTTCTTCCATTTGTGCAATTTTAACTTCTTCTTCAGCTATGTGCTTACTGACAAGTTCTTCAATGTTGGTATCAGAGAGTTCCACTCTTCGCTCAAGCTCTGCAATTCTATTTTCAATACGTAAGTAGCCCAGCACAATGAGAGTAACTCCAAAAATAATTTGCCCAAGCCACTTAATATTGAGAGAAATACGAAAGTTGTCATCAATTTTTGCCATCCCATATGACCGATATGTCTTCGGTTTCTCACTCACTTAATTTCCCATCCAGCAACTGACCAACCACCATCACAACCAGATAATGTAATTGCAATTAGTAATACACTTAATAACAAAGCTATCCAACCACCTATTAATACTAATTCGTTCTTTTTCACGGCTTATAATAAGTAAAGAAATCTTCTGTGTTTTCAACATCTACAACTATAAAGATTGGAGAAACTATATCATTACCAGTGCCTGAGCCACCAACAATAGCAAACTTATAATCACCTTCTTGATAAGGACTTTTAATTGTATCATTATCAAATAAATGTAGAAAGGATGTATCATTCCATACTGAAACAAATACAGCTCCATCTAATTCCTCTGCCTCAATCCTTCTATTATTATTAGCATCTACTACTTCACCAACATTACTTGTTCTATGATCTTGACTAGGAAACCTACCCATTCCATATAACTCTACTTGCTGATTGTACCATATCTCTGATGCTCTGACTATCTTATCTAAGTTTCTTTTTGTCTGTTTCGCTTTAGCCCCTTCACCGATACGACTAAAAGCAGGAGCGGCAGTAGAAGCCAAAGTAGCCATGAGAGCCAGGGTAACAGCAAATTCAGCAAGAGAATTTCCTTTATTTGAACCCATACTAACCCCTATATACTATAGCAGTATCGTTAGCACCAATTGTAACTGCAGACCATCTACCATATATTGTACAACCCTCTGGAACCTCAACAGTTGATAGACTATCACCTAAATCAGTATCTACCGAAGTAGCTGATACTGTTCCACTAGCTGAATTATCTGCAATAACTTCAGTACCTACAAGTACTGTTATTGCTACATATGTGTGGGCATTAACCGTAGCATTACTAACTATATCCCAACCTGCTTGACCAAGCTGAACATTTAATGCTTCACTTTCTGTGTATTTACGTATTGACATATTATTTCCTAATTTATTTCTGTGGCAACACCATTAACTAATTTATGTTTACCAATTTTAATTGGCCCAATTGTATCTGAATGATGTTTTTTACATTCATCATCATAACTGGACTGAGCGGTAATAAAAGAATCAGTCCTTTTAACCACCGCTCCGTCACTTGTCACAATATAACTCTTGTTCTGTGCATCAAAAGAAACTGTCTCATCATCACTAAATTTGTATGAAACATTCTCTTTAGTTCTTGGCTTAAAGATATAAATCTTATGCCCTTTGGTACACTTCCGAACAAGCATTATGCCGCCGCTTCAGCCTCTTCTTCAACAGGTTCAGCTTCTAGAGATTCCCTCAGCTTATTGATAAATGCTTCTTTACCAACTTCTAACTGGTCACGCATAAACTGATTAGTATTAATCTTGCTTTGCATATCGTTA
>Ga0080013_1005089_pt1 | contig 12506 bp, 9 predicted proteins | sample ETNvirenome_6_85_FD_69236 | JGI IMG/M metagenome (GOLD analysis project Ga0080013, IMG submission 69236) | Marine viral communities from the Pacific Ocean - ETNP_6_85 (SPADES assembly) (version 2) | ecosystem: Environmental > Aquatic > Marine > Oceanic | place: Pacific Ocean | collected 2013-06-19 | reverse complement strand
GGTAGCCTAAACTGATGGTCTGACAACCAAGAAGTTAAATCTACTTCCTTTCTGCTTACAATGTCCGAATACTGCGGGACAAGTAAAACATCATTATAAGTTAGTGCTTCTTGTATCATTCTTCGTTCTCCAATCCTTCTTTTACTTTGCTAAATACTTCCCAGCAGTCTGGGCAAGTCAAGCGCACCCTATCTTCTACTACTGTTACTTGCCAAGTTTTGACTGTCTCGTGCGTTCTTTCAAACTCAGTTTTGCAAACGCAGCACTCTTTGGGATGGTCAAGGAAAGCAGCAGTTTGCTTTTCAAGTCTTTCCTTTGCTTCCTTCCGTTCTTTTTTTCTTTTTCCCGGAACGTGTTTTCTTATCTTTTTCATTGATCTTTAAAAACTCTGGCCAATATAGTTTATGTGCGTTAACTTTCGCACCTGTAAGTAGCTCTAAACTTTCTGCCTTAATCCTTTGACCAGGTAAAAAACATTTTAACGGATTTATCGGCTGTAAATATTTTTTATTATTTTTAATTAAAACAGATCTATGTAGATATTCCTTTGCATTCGTATATTTCTCCCTTATTTCTTTTAGATATGGGAGCGTTGAGTTGGGATCAATTACAAAATTTCCATTATCATCAATTTTTAGTACTTTCTCATTAGCAGCCGGCGCTACCCATTTTTGAGGTGCACCGTCTTTTGTTAAATCCAATTCAATTGACCTAAATGTATTTACTAATTCATTTGATCCTTCTTGTGCATAAGAAGTATATCTGGATAATATATTATCTTCAAACCACCCCCACCTTACATAAAAATCTTTTCGGGATGTTGTAAAAGCATTTGAAATTTTAAAAGTTGCATCTGTTGTATCTGGACTACTCCATGCCGATGAACAAAAAAATACATCTCCTATATGAGCTACCTGTTCTTCTTCTGTTAATTGTTTTTTTGTAACTATACATATAGTCCCTGCCATACGATCACTACGATCGAGCCAAAGGACATCAAGCAATTGTGGTACGTTCTTTGCGCTATCCGCCTTCGAGCTTTGATCCGTGATCTGACGGTCTATATGAGCCAATATTAAACCACCCTCTCCACGTGCGCTAACCAGATTTGTATTCAAGGGAATACCGAAATACTCGTGAGTTAAAATTTTTGGTAAATTCATTATAGCATTAATCAGTCCATCCTTATGAGGTTCAATACTAACATCTCCTTCTTCATTTTTACCAGATTTAAACTCTGAACTACCTTTGATTGTTGATTGACTATCAAATAAATTAACTCCAACTGATGTCATTGTGGTAACACAATCAAATCCACCAGAATCATTGAGATCATACCCAAAATTTGATATTACTCCAGCCATAGCATCATAATTTCCTTCATTCTCTATAATACGTGGCATTGGATTTGAGAAGGCTTCCTCTAAAATCTGTCCATTTTGAAAAAAATTAGATTTTATACCGCCTTTCATAATCCAGCCCCAATCTAATAACATTGTTTTACCTATTGTAAGAAAGTGTGGAGTTAGTCTATCCAAATCTTTTATCGAATTAACTGACCAATTTATAGTTGCTTGTCTTAAAGCTTTATAACCACCTTTATATTCAACTGATATATCTTTTATACCCGATAAAGGCCTGATCCCTTCATCTTTTATCCTAAAATAAGTTTCATCAAAACCAAAGCTAGTTTCTTCAAGGAAACTATCCTGTTCACCACCTTGTATTATTATAGGAGTTTCTTTATTAGAGATCATCCGTATAAAAGTAGTACGGGATGCCAAATCAGTTAATTCTAAAGCACCCTCTATCTTTACTCCTCCATGCGGCGCAGAGTTTTTCCTAGCTAAAGCTCGTTCCCTAGCCCTCAGCGTTTCTTGAATAGGCTTACTTATATTTTTTATTATCATTTTATTATACTGAATCTAGTATGCTTTGTATTTCAATTGGTATCCGTATTCGTTTTTCTGGACTTAAACCTATCTGACCACCACTCATATTATTGGCTTTAGCTATTATCCACCATAAGTTTGAATCACCATAATACTTTTGAGCCAAATTATCAAACCTTTCACCATAAACAGGATAAACAAATTGATCAGAATCCTTTAAGGGTATACTTTTCACCATTGTGGGTTTATAATACCTTACTCCGTTTTTATCTTTTGATATTACTGCGTTTTTATATCTAGCCATAATAATTTCCTACTCTAATGGTGGGCCATACCCAGCTGCCGTTCTCATATAATTATGTTTACTTCTTGCTGGCTGTATTGTTGCTCCACCATAAGTCCCGTCAAGTTTACCAGTACCTCCTTTTCGTAAATCGCCCACCCCATTGGTCTCGTTACCCAACCAATTTAAGTCATAATGTTTACCAGTAGATACTGGAATATGTTTTCCAATATATTTGAATGTACAAGCTGCTGATATATAATGTGGAAATTGTAATCCTTCATCTGTTTCCCAAGTAGTAGTATCTTCTACTGTTACTGCTAAACTTTCAATTAAACCTGGTGCATTTACAAACATATCACCCATAGTTAATTCTATAAATGGAGTAACCATTCTTTCACCTTCTGTATATGATGGATAACACAAACCAATCAGATAATTCATTTTTTCCATTAGTACTGGCAATTCTTGTTTAGTCTTTGGATAAATTTTAAAAGAAAAACCTATCTCTCTAAATACACCTTTATAAGTATAAAGATTATCAGGTCTTCCAATATATCTTACGGTATTAAATTCAGGAGTTATAGTATCCGTAATCCCAGATAATATTGCTCTAAACACCAAGTATTTGTTATTTACTACATCTTTAAATCTAAATTTTATGAAGTCTGGATTCTCTGAAATTAGATCGGGTAAAGTTTCACCATGCAAAACAGGTAAAATGTTTATTCTGTCTACATTTCCGGTTGTTGTATTTCCTTTAAGTACACCAAGATTCTCTCCTAATTTTCCATCATTCCCGCCGACTTCCGGAACACCTGCAAACTCTCCTGAATTTCCTACGCCATATGTCACCATTGTGCCTTCGGCTCTACGTTCCATTGTTACATCAGGAACACTGTTCTGATTATTGTTTTCGCCAGCGGACAGTGGAACACTCATTCCTGTAAAATAAGCCGCGTTTAATCCTAACCTATTATAACTTAAAGTAGAATGTTGTGTTACCAATTTACTATTATTACCACCTTCTATAGAAGAATCACTTGTAGCTTCATTAAAAGTACCGCCAGCTTTAGTTTGTATTGTATTGGCATCCGTTACTGCTTGATCGACACCAATAACAAATGATGGTACTCCTCTATGTATACTTTTTGGTGCTGATGAAATTGGAAACAAATATCTATTTGGGTTCATAAGTGGTAAAGCCATTTTTAAATCTGTGCCACCTACTTTAAATGTTTTACCAAATATTTTTACTTCCGATTCAGGTATTATCGGTGGAGTACTCTGCATAGCTAATCTACTTAAACCACCCATATCTTCTACAAATTTATTAATTCCTATAAGAAGCGCTCCACCTATTCTTGGTATTCTGTTAATTGACTTACCTGGTTCACTATCCGTTTTTAATTCTTTTAAAGGATTTATATCCTCATACCTAAGACCGCCTAAATGCCTTTCAGGGTGTCCTATACCTAAAAGAGCTGAAGCACCAATTCCTAGAATATCTGCAAATTGTAATGGATTTGCTGCAGCATCAGCAACTGATTGTGCATTCCTGCTGTCATAAAAAGAACCTTTGATTCCGTCCCAAGCATCTCCAACTCCAACTAATCCTAAAGCTGATGCGGGATTCCAAATTTTACTTTCTAATGTAGGATTGAGTGCTTGTAAAGCAAATTGTTTAAGCATAAATCCCAGACCATCTGATGTATTAATCATCCACTTGCCAATTCTGAACTTATCATGTAAATTTCTACTTATAAAACCTGTAATTCCAGGAGCTCCTCTTACAAAGCCACCTATAGCTTCCCCTATAGGATTATCTGATAATGGAAATGGATCCAGCCCCCAATTATCACCAATGTCTCTGAGTATTAATGGATGATTATATTTATCCGGATCTGCAACTGATCTATAAGCTTTATATGAAGGTTTATTGTTTGTACCTAAACCAGCCGGAACTTTTGGAAAACCTTTACCGCCGCCATATCTTTCCGATTTCGCTTCATCCTTTGATATTTTATTATCTTCCGTAATACCTGCTTTATTAGCTAAAATATTGTCTATAGAAGGTATCCCGTCCCCCCAAGTAAAAGGACCTATATTCTTTAGTGATACATAATCTGCATTACCAATTTCATTCACTGTTGGAGCCGAATAACCATCTGTGAAAGTTTGTACGGCGAAATTTTGAGTAATAGATACGGATGGGTTTGAAAAATTTGTTAGGCTTTCAGCAATCGAAGTTGGCATAGATGGCCAAGGAGCTGCAAGTATACCGAAATCACCAGATCTATTTACATAATTAGGTATATGACCAGAACTAAACCCATCATCTATATTCCAAGTTAATGAAATAGGATGGAGACCATTAATACTCCATTCCCCAGCCATATTTTTTAATACAAACCTACTTTTATGGTTAGCCAACACAGACAGGAAAGGATCTTGAAATTGTGGAAAATTTACTGACCACGGAGTAGCTTTAACATCATTTATTGAAGCATCAGGATTATATTCTATAAAATCTTGACCTGTCATCGCACCATAACCTACTCCAGCATTAAACTGACCAGCTTTAGAAATATGTACTGACGGGAAGTATCCAGATAAAATTGTCTCCGGTTTACCATAAATTCTATCTTCATCTGAACGATTACCGAATTGTAAATTAGCTCCTAAAGGATACTCATTATACACACCTCTTCTTAATTCATGCGTTGGCGGATTACCAGCTACTGGTCCTGTCATCGTACCATCTCCATCGCCCCAAGTTGTTGAAGGAGTTTTTGGATACTTAGTTGACCAAAGCTTCCCACCGTCTGCCTCATAACCAGCTATTGGCGTATCCATAAATGTTGATGTAAATTGTGGTTGTGTGTGCTTACCAAGCTCAACTCCCGGAATCCATTCAGGAGATGAAATGGATGGTATTCTATTTAAGTGATGTGTATTATGACTTAATTTTGAAAGTGAATCTAAAAGATTGTGTGCATTTGGTATATGTGCGCCTGAACCAAGGGAATCTCCAGCTGGTTGTTGTAGTATATAAAATTTTCCTGTTCCCCAACCTTCTTTATTATATGTCATATCACCTCTAATTGGTTTAGTTTTAGTACCAAGAGTTAATGAATCAGAAGCCATTTGACTTACGAAATCAGCAAGTGGTGTATCCATAAATGGTGATGTAAATTGTGGAAAGTCTGGAGACCAAGGTGTACCGAATTTATCGATCTGAACAAGAGTATTGTTAAATATATGTGGTGGATCTGATAATCCAGGATTTCCTTCTTCAGCATACTCACCAACCTCACCATAAGCTGCTCTTGTCTTAGTATTTGTTCTAACACCAGCATTTGGAGCGGCTATTTTTCCCTCTATCACCTTTGTATATAAAGACTCTAAATTGGTTTTAGGTGTAAATCCACTAGCATCATCATTAGGAAAGAAATCAACGCCTTCATCAATTTGAGCATCTACTTTATCAGGAGATGACATTCCATATTTGAAATTTGATAAATCTGATACTAAGTCTTTGAGTGCCACTTCTTATCTCCTACGCGTTAGCTAATTGTAAATCACCAGTTGCTCTGATTAATTTATTCATTAATAATTGATTTTGTTCTCGTAATTGTGTAGATTCGCCAAGTGATTGTTTTAATAATTTATTTGTTTCTGTCATATCAACACCAAATCCCATTTCATTTTTAGTGCCTGAGTATACCTCACCTTTATGTGCCATTATCGTACCAGTTTTTGTTATTTCACCACCCTCTTCAGCACCCGCAGTTTTACCTTTAGAAACAGCACCGTGCGCCAAAACAAGTATACCAGCAATAGCCGCAATACCAACAACAGTAGCAGCTAATGTAGCAACCGCAGTTCCTAATGATAAACCAAAAATAGTAGCTTTAGTTCCAACTTCAGCAGCATCTCTAGCAGCACTAATTGCTTTCCAACCAGCTCGTGCTTGCTCTATAACTAACATAGTCGCACTAATACCTTGCATCTTCATCATTATGTTCATCATTTTTTCTTGACTAAGTAATCTTTCTTCTTCTTTCTCAGCTTTATCTTTTGCCACCATAGCACTTGTTTTTTCACCAGCTAACATCTTACCCATATCAGCAACAGAAATACCAACAGATTTAGCTAGAGCATCTCTCTGTACAACATTCATTTCAGACCACTCAGCTTGAGATACTCCAATATTCTTGACCTCATTCATAACACCTTCTAAATCTCCAGCAAGTGCTAATTCTCTAGCTTTATCTAAATTGAGCTGTTTTCCTATAAGCATTTCTGCTTCCATTTCGTTTGAGATAGAATCTTCAATTCTTAATAAACTGTCTGCTATTTTTGCAGCATCAGATAGTTCTAAACCAAGTTTAGCAGCCGCAGTAGCAGCTTTTATTATGTTATCCCCACCTTCTTTTGCGTATCTAGAAAATTCAGCTGTAGAACTAGCAATATCATCTAAAACAAGCTTTGATGAGACACCTTCAGCTTTAGCTAAATTACCCCACGCTTCTAATGTATTGATATTAGTTTCTATTGAAGCACCACTTATACCTTCCATAGTTTTAAGTAACTTAGCAGCATTAGCACCACCAAAACCTGTGGAAATAGCCATATTTGCTATATCCTTAGCTACACCAGCTGTAAATACTGAAGTATCACCGAATTGTTTTACCATTTCCGAAGCGGATGCGGTTATTAGAGCAGCATCTCCACCCATCATCTTAGTGTATTTTGATGCAATCTGTACATTAAGAGATAATTGTGCAGCTTCACCCGCACTCAAACCTAATTCTTGTTTAAACTTTAAAGCGCCATCAAATAAATCTTTAGCAAACGACATAGCCATGGTTATCGCAGTAGCTTTCATCGCTGCCATAGCAAGAGCTGGATTTTTAAGAGCTGCACCGAACATCTCAGCACGACCTTTCCATTTTTCTAATGTCGCATCTGTCTGACCTGCCACTTCTAATAACCCAGCCATTTCATCATCTGCTAATACCGCAGTTCCTTCTGCTATACCTTTTACCTGATCCTTTATTTCTTTCATTTGTTTAGCAGTAAGTTTTGTAATATCAACTCCCTTTTGTTCCAGCTGATTTAAAATATCTTGTTCCGTCATTTGAGAAGCCATTCCCCCAGCTGCAGTACTTAAATAATCTTTTTGAATTTCTGAAAGAGCGTTATTAGCAGCTAATTTTTCTGTATAACTTGCTAGTTCCTCATCAGACATTTTCGCAACAGCTGATGTATTATTTAACATTTCTAAAATTTGATTATTTTCTTGTTCTCTTAAAGCTAAGGATGTACTATTTAAACCAATTAATTCTGCTGCTAATCTATTACTACCCTTAACTATTTTACCTAATTGATTTCCCAAATCAACATGCTTTTCTTGCTCTGCGGTAATAGCTTCGTCTGCATCAAGAATCCTTTCATATTGTTCAAAATTAATTCCATAAATTCTGACATTTTCTTTATTAAACTTCTCTTTTCTTTCAAGAAGTTTTATTTCATCTTCCATTAACTTGTTAGTACGCTCTTGCTCCTTTGACTTTGCTGCCGCGGCTTTTCTCTCATCTATCGTTTTTTGAGCTCGCTTTTTACGCTTATCAGCTATTAATTTGTCTTGTCTTGATTTTTCTTTATCTGATATAGGCATTTTTATTTAATCCAACCCTTAGCCCGCCATTCATCTTCTTGTTTTGCAAGTCTACTTGCTATTCGCTTTTCAGTATCTCGATGATGTTTAATTAATTCTTTAACCTTTGGATCTTTCGTCATAATTTGTTTCATTGCATTATCAGATAACCCATCTCTAATCTTTTGTATGAATCGTGATACAAAATTACTTTCATGTATTTGGTTTTTCATTTTTGCCTCCTGTGAATATAGATAGAGTGATTCAATAATAAATATCAGAAAATATTATTTTTTGAATGACGAAGGAGTAGCTCTACTTTTTTGTTGAGCTTTTTCTGCTGCTTCCTTTTCTTTTGCATAGTGTTTTTGTAATCGTTTAAAATAGAATTTGCGCAAATAGATAGGCATGTTGTATAATTCAGAGAACGACAACATGCCTTGAGAATTAAAGCTTATTTGAAATATTTGTTCGTGTATTTCTGTTTTATATTCCGGTGGAAGGCCAAAGAAACGTAACGGTCATTGGGACCGTAAACTCCTTTTCGTTTCCATCCGGATCTGTATATGTAGATGACATATCCACGTCGGGATTTATATCACTTACATATGATCGAAAGGCTATAGAATCTATTGATAAAAACTCATTATCAACAAACCCGTCTATACTAGCTTTTTTTGTATCGCCATCTACTGAAAGTATCTGATGTTTAAGCCGAGTAGTTAAATCTCTACTGATACCATCTCCTATCTTCTCGTATCCTTTAACTTCATCTATAATAGCCGTTTCATCATTCGATGTCAATAATTTAAATGTTAATTTTCTTTTTGTAGCGGGCAATTCAAACTCAAACTCATTTACGCCAGGACTAACCAAAGATTCATCTAGGAATTTATCTTTTAAAGTTGTTAAATCTACTTTAACACTTTCCCCTTCTACATCTACTATATATTCTTTACCGTACGCAAGAATACGGGAAGCAATAAGAATTGCATTTTTGTCACCCACCAATAGATCACCAAATTTAATTGATTTATCCACTATTAAAGATTGTAATAACTTGTCTACCACCACACCCTTTTTAATTAGATTAACTGATGTGAGAATATCTTCTTCTCTTGCCGTCATGTATTTAACTTCAACTTTGCCAGATGATAGCGAACTTTCTTTGGGATATAATAATCCCTGTGACGGCAGGTCCACTACTTCCGTAGGGAATTTAACTTCTGCCATATTGTACTCCTATTGATTTGTTTTAACTATAACTATTTTTTACCAAACTTTTCTGCAGCTGTAACTCCTAGCCCAACTACTGAGATATACATAAAACATTCTAATATTTTATCCTTTACCTCAAATGCAGAAAAGGTATCAGCACCCCAACTACATATTAACATAAAAAATGCAGCGAAACCAACTGTTCTCTTAGAAGATATTTTGGCATCGCTTGATAGCATCTCTTTTAAAAAACTCATATAAACTCCTTAGAATTGTAAGATAGCGTAATCGTATCTTAGTGTTAATACAATATCCATAGGTTCATTTGTTTCCCAAGCCATTTCACCAAAATTAGCTTCTTTAATCCAAGCTCCTTTTAATGTCCACTCTTCAACCTTATCACCTACTGGACCTAACACATTAATTGTTATATCTTTTTTATAAAAATCAGAGTATCCATCTCTACCTGTTACAGATTCTTTATGTAATCTTACCCATTCCATTACTGCTTGTGCACCAGATGGTACAATTGCATCATAAAGGGTAATGTTAAGATTCTGCCAATCACCTTTACCTTTAACATATCGTTTAACATTAATATGATCCAACGCAATTTCTTCAAATGTAAGTTGGGGACGAGCGGCTGCTTTTATCAAATATGCGGGTACTCCTTCAATATACATAATAAACCGATGCTTTATTTTCGGCTCAAATGGTGTAAACATAATTTCTGAAGGATCGATTAAGTCTGGCATTTCAGTTCTCCTGTTAATAATTTAATTCTCATATATAAATATAACCAAACCTAAAAATAGTTACAAAAGATACACCAAATATTCCATAGTTTTTTTATAGTTTTATATGATATAAAAAGGGGAGCGTAAAACTCCCCTTTGATATTATTATTTAATAAGTCTTAATCAACCACCGTTCCAAATACCAGATATCATTACATATCCTGAGGTTTTTCCCTCATTATTAGTGAAACTACCGGATATCCATAATGAACCTGTAGTTAATGGATCAACGCCTGGTAGATTTCCTACTTCCAAGCTACCAAATGAACCAGTTGAAGTGTATGATTGACTTATATCCCCAATAACTTCTAATTGAGCATTTGGATCTGATGTATTGATACCGACAGTACCGTCTGAATCCAATACCATACCAAGTTGAGGATAATGTGGACCCCAAGCACCGGCAGTTGTACGATTGTTTTCAGTTGTGTAAGATCCAGTTGGGAGGAATTTACTCTGTCCAGCAATCGGCGTATTACCACCGCCCCCTACCTGTCCAGGTCTCCTAAAATAAAATTCAACAGAACCTGCGGGACCATATGTATAAAAGTTAAAATTCGCACCTTTATTCGTGGTGTAATTTCTAAGGTTAATTGCGCTACCCTGATGAGCCCCAGAGTACTGGTCTTTTACCTGAGTGGTTATAACTGCATTATACTCATATGAAGATGATACCGTAGTACCCCACGTACTTGCATCACTGCTTCGTTGAAATGTAATTGCATCCGTCACGGCCGTATTCTGTATACTAGAAGCATAGTCGGTTATCAGATCACCATTCGCATCCTTATCCCCTGTAAATACTTCATTCCTTCCGATTCTCAGATCGGTACTATCTGTTGTCAGAACTAAATCTTGATCAATTATGTCCAAACCTGGATACAGTTCCCTGGTTCGTTTTCTTAAATCACTTCTTGTTCCCATTTTCATTCTCCTAATTTAATTTAAGTTCTACTTAAATTAGTTTTTATTAATTGTTATTGAACCTTTTATGTTAAGACATTGATGAACTACTAATCTTAATGGTTCAACTTCTTTTCATCATATATAAATATCATTAAAACAAAAAACCCTCACTAATAGTGAGGGCTTTTGTACTTTATATGTTAATATACTAATTACTCCGGAAACGCAGCACCCGTTGGAAGTACTGAGAAATCCAAAACAATGAACTCAGCCGTTCTTGTAGGTTGAATGAAGATTTGACCAATCAACTGATTTCTATCAATGACATCAGGTGTATTGTTGGAATCATCCATCACAACTTTGAATGCTGACAAACCACTATTGGATTGTACGGATTCTAAGAACGGATTGACTATATTTAAGAATCTAGCTCTTGTAGATGAATTATTCTGTTCAAATACCAAGAATCTACTTGAAGAAGCAATAAATTTCTTCAATTTAATTAATAGTCTGCGAACATTAATTCTATCAAGAGCAGATGGTTTTGCTTGTAGTGTTTTTTGTCCAAATACAACAACTCCCTGACTAGGAAATGTTGCAATTGGATTAATTCGAGCTTCATACAAAGTATCTCTATCCGTATGAGTTAATTTACTCTTAGCGACACTAACCGAACCTAACCCACCACGATTCAATCCAGCTGGAGCGAACCATTCGTGTGCCACACTGTCTGTATAAGATATTACACCAGGTATTACTACCGATGGCGGCACCCATGTCCCTTTAGCAGAACCTAGTTTTATCTTAACCCAAGGAAAATAAGTAGCAGCATAATTACTATCTAAACTAGATACATTACTAACTGCAGTAGAAACATTATCATTCCAAGCAGACGTGTCCATTACATAAAAAGCATCAGCTCTATCTTCTACCATATCTAATGCGTGTGTACTCACCACAGGATGTAAACTGTGAATAATACCAGGAGTTACCAACATATTAATGTCAATTTCATCAGGATTACTAACGGTATTAATAGCTTTTTTATAAGCAATAGAACCACTTGTTAAAGCTGATGAACAATCAAATCCCGATGTATTAGTAGAACTTATATCACCACCAGTATTTGGTGTAATTGACGGATTCTTACCATCAAACCCATATTGAAAAGGAATAGCATACTTTAACTGTACAGCAGATGCTGATATTGATAATGTTGCTGTATTCATAGTTGGGTATTCCGGACCAGCGCCGGCGTCGGCAATTGGGCCTCTAGTAAGAAAACTACTACCATATTTTGCATTATGAACGCCATCGTCAGAAAACCCATATCCGTACATATTCTCTAAAGAAAATGCTACGTTATTACCAACAGCTGCGCTATTCGGTATAGCTGACATATATGCATAATTAGTATGCAATTCATCAACTTCAAAGTGATCTCCAATTTTAAATCCGTATGGTACATTAGCTTTGTAACTTGATTGACCTTCTGCATCAGTTGTTTTTTTCTGAGTAGTATTAAATGATGATGTCGGTACAGCAGCGGTAGATATGATGGGTTCAAGAACTGCAGCATATCCCATTGGTTGAAGATTTGGATTACCAGTAAATGTTTTCTCATCATAATCCCCCACACGAACGAGTCTACTATTGTTTTGATATTCTCCATGTGTTTCAACTACACCCGCGGATGTTACTGTCTGAAACTGATCACCAATTACTTTTGGTAAATAATTTGCTGATTC
>Ga0080013_1005088_pt1 | contig 12506 bp, 25 predicted proteins | sample ETNvirenome_6_85_FD_69236 | JGI IMG/M metagenome (GOLD analysis project Ga0080013, IMG submission 69236) | Marine viral communities from the Pacific Ocean - ETNP_6_85 (SPADES assembly) (version 2) | ecosystem: Environmental > Aquatic > Marine > Oceanic | place: Pacific Ocean | collected 2013-06-19 | reverse complement strand
GAGTTGTATATCTATGTAAAGAACCCTAAATCTGGACGTTCTATCAAAATGGTCTTTAGAACCTATGCAGAAGAGTTACAGAATGAAGATATATAATAAAACGAAAATAAACAATCAAATGAAAAATTTACAAAATTTTACAGAATTCATTAATGAAGGTGTTAATTTCAATAAACAAGAAACCGGTGAAGATTGGATCAAAGAATATGGTGAAGGATACGATGGTGAGAATGAGACTCAAATCGAACGTTTTGATGTTAGTGCAAAAGATTTGAAAACGAACTTAAAAAATCTTATTTGGGCTGATGAGTATTTTGATGGTGAATCAGAAGAAGGTAATCTGTTTTACCAAGGAATGAAGCAACTATTTTCAAGCGGAAAAGAAATACATTCGGATGGTGGAGGCTTTGGTCGTACATATACAGGAAAGGTAAAAAATGTACCAGTCGTTCAATTCGAAGAGCAAGGTTATGATGCATATTACTTTGATAAAAAGAATGGAAAAAAATTATCGAAGATCATCAATAAAGCTATTGCCGATGGTGAAATAACCGCTTCAGGAGATTACTAAAATAAAACTAATTAAGTGAAGTATTTCAAATTATACGAAAATTGGAATGGTGAATCCACATTAGAAAGTCTTAATGAAGCCAGTATATTTGATACGAAGTATGATGGATCGGCTCCATTTGTATTAAGTCGACCACCAAAGAAGAATAGTGGTGTAGATTTTTTCAAAAAGACATTCGGTAAAAATGTACCAAATGGAGTAATTCATAAAGTTCTACCAATACCTACCAAACCTGCAGACTTTGTTCATTCCAATACCAAAGTAAGAGGTGCTTCAGCAACTATTTATATAACTGATGGTAAGAACATTTGGGAATTAACTGATTCTGAGAGTAAATTAAAGACATTATTCAATCATGGTAAGAAAAATCCACAAGAAATTATATGGGGAGAAAATACTTTAGAAAGTGCTGCTTGTTTAGGACTATATTTTGATCCACAACCCTGGATAAATGATTTACAATCTGGTGATATACCTAAAGCAGCTAAAGCAGAAACCCTTGCTAAAAAGAAATTACGTTCTTTATTAAACTCTTCTAAAGAATATCGAGGAGCTTATGAAATTCTTTCTAAATTAAATAACATAACTCTTACAGATTTAGTTAAAACTTTAGTCTTAGCAAATGGAGGTCATTTATTTGCAAACGCTCATAATTGCAAAGGATGGAATTTTATTCATTCATCTATTCAACAGTATTATGATGCTGAGGAAGCAAATCCTACTATAATAGATCCGAATGATCCGGATGCAGCACCTGGAGTAAAAGATAATACTGCCGACACTATATTCTATAAAGGAAAGAGTTTAGATAAATTTCTCAAAGAGGTAGAAAGTGAATCAATTTCTTCTGATACAAAAACCGGATTATGTACTACCAAATCTGGTACCCAATTTTATCAAATAAGTAATAAGGAATCTGCAAAAAATTCTCAATTGGGTAGAATTAAAGAAGTAATAGATAGAGCCTATGGACTTCCAGTCGGTAAAGAGAAGTTTGAAATAGAACTACAAGGAGAATCAATAGATACAACAGATTTTGATGAAGCTTATGAATTAGCTGTTAATGAAGGTTTAGGTAAATGGATAGGACAAGCAGTAAAATGGACTAAAGATACATTCACTTCCTTTATAGCTAAAATAAAAGAAAAACTAAAAGCATTTAATTCTAGTATTTTAGATTCATTAGGTGCTGATGGAACGGTTCATACAACCCCTCCAGCTCCATTAGAAAAGTTTATTCAAGGTGAAATGAATGAAGGTCTTTTAACTGAAGGCATAAGTTATAGCGAATATGCCAAAGGAGTAGTAAGTGAATATCTAAACAACGACCCAAAACGTTTAGAATCATTATATGAAAAAGTTATGGGAGAATGGGATAAATTAGATACAACTGCCGGAAAAATTAAAGGACTTAAAAAAAGCTCAAAATTTTCAAGCCCAGAACTTCCTGCCACTATTTCAGATGAAACTTCCGGAGTAAAGTTAGTTATTAAATATATGATAGATTATAGTGCCTATTATGATTTGAATGCAATGTTTATTTCTAAATCAGGCGAGATAAAGGATTCATCAACAATCTTAGATGAGTTTGTAGATTTTGAAAAAGAAATGGTATTTGGAAAAACGGAATTACCATTGTATAAATTATATGGTTCAGACGGTTCGGATAAAAAACCATGGACATATTTATCTAGTGGAAAAGAATTCAAAGCAGAAAAGAAAAAGATAATAAATGAATTTGGAAGCCATGATTTACCAGGTCTTATTGTAGAATCTTCTCTACAAAAACAAGGACATACTGCAGTTTATTTATGGGTGTTTCATGATTTCAATAATCCTGAAGGTTTTCTATATACAGAGGTTTCATTTAGAAGCGGAAATGCAGATACATATAGTTATTCTATTTCCGGTACCACATATAAACCATATGAGTCGCTAAAAAAGAAAATTCAATAAACCAGAATAAAGATATATAATATATGAAAAACGTAAAATCATACGACGACTTTTTGAATGAAACTGATGTTAAAATACCATTGGGAGAAGTTCGAGATGGTATGGTTAGATTGAATGCAATTCAAAACAAATTATATTTAGTTAATTTTGATAAAAATTTAGATCCTCCCGAAAAGAAGAAATTTATAGAACATATCAAACAAGAATATGGTACTATACTTACACAAATAACACATCATCTAGGAGATTTAGTCATTACCTTTTCAATCTACGTAACAATGACTATGGCTACACACCTCAAAGACCTACTAAATGATTTACTAACTGCAAGAGCTGAAACAAATATGGAGAAGTCTAAAGCATCCGAAGTTGAGAAACCTGATAGTTTGTTGGATGGTGACAAATAAAATATAATAAGATGAAAACATGTCCACACTGCGGAAAAGCATTGTCAACCGATTCAAACTATCTTTGGATCTTTGATAATGGTCATGGTGGTATAATAGACGGTGTCTATCAAACCTCCGGTAAACGATCACCTAAATGGGAAGATGGTACACAACTCTTTGAAGGTGAATTCAATCGATCTATAGTCAATAGATTAGTTAATCTTTGTAAAGAAAACAATATTGATTATGTCAACTTAGTTGATACTCAACAAGATGTTTCTTTACGTAAAAGAACTGATGCTGCTAATGACATTTATAGAGAACAATTACAAAAGGATGGTAAGCCTTGTATATATGTTTCTGTTCATGCAAATGGATTTTCTAAAGAATCTGCACATGGATGGGGAGTTTACACATCGGTTGGTGAAAGCAAATCTGATAAGATTGCTGAAATACTACATCAAAAAGCTAAGATAGAATTTCCAGACCACAAGATGAGAAAAGATACAAGAGATGGAGATGCAGATAAAGAAGCTAATTTCTGGGTTCTTAGAAAAACAATTATGCCAGCCATCCTTAGTGAAAATTTCTTTATGACAAATAGAGAAGAATCTAGATTACTTCTAAGTGAAGAAGGTCGAGATAGAATAGCTAAGATTCATTTCCAAATGATTGAAGAAATAGAAGCTAATGGGATATAGAAACTTTAAATGAGTTTTATCATATAATATATAATCATTAAAACATTATATGAAAACATCTATATTAGGCCTATGTATTGCTTTACCTTTATTATCTAGTGATTCCGAATCATATTCTGATCCAATTCAAGAAGAATCAATTATTATTGATACAATCGATCCAATTAATACTATTGACGAAATACCTACAAAACCAATTCATAATTTAATAGATGCTATGATTATGGTTGAAAGTCGAGGTAAAGATAGTTGTATTGGAGATAAACATTTAAGTAGTCCATCTATAGGAGTCTTGCAAATAAGGCCAGTTATGGTTAGAGAAGTTAATCGATTTCTTAAGAAAATGAAAAGTGATATTCGATATGATATGGATGATCGATGGTCAAGAGAAAAATCAATTGAGATGTTTTTAGTATGGAAAAATTATCAACATAGCAATGATTCTTTTGAGATAATTGCAAGGTGTTGGAATGGAGGTCCTAGAGGTATGAAAAAGACTACGACTATCCATTATTGGAATAAAGTTCAAAAATATTTAAAATAATGAAAAATATGATAAAAGTCACCACCAGAAGTTATGGTCTAAGGTCATATTGAAAGCACTCCAATATAAATACTCTATCAAAATTGTCACTTTTTTGAAAAATAAGTATCAAAAAATTTTTTTATGTCGCCAGGATTTATTATATTTATATTATATAAATAAAACAAACAATGAATAAAACAACACACAAAAAAGCAAAACTCTTTTCCGTTGGAGGCTGCGTAAGAGATGAACTTCTTGGAGTACACACAAATGATATAGACTTTACTTTTGTTTTAAACGATCTTAATCAAACAGTGGAACAAGGATTCATCCAAATGCAAACCTTCCTAAAAGATAACAAATTTAAAATCTTTCTCGAAACACCAGATTGCTTCACTATACGAGCAATGTTTCCACAAGACCATACTCATCAAGGTTTAGTTGCTGATTTTGTAATGGCGAGAAAAGAAGTTGGAGTTATACCCGGCACTAGGAGACCTATCTTAGAACTCGGCACTTTAGAAGATGATTTAATTCGAAGAGACTTTACTCTTAATGCAATGGCAAAAGATCTTGATGGAAACATAATCGATCTTTTTAATGGAAAAAAAGCTTTGGAAGATAAAATTCTTATCACACCACTCGATCCAATAACAACTTTTATGGATGATCCTTTGAGGATGATCAGAGCATTAAGGTTTTCAATAACTAAAGGATTTACTATACATCCTTCCGTTTGGAAAGCAATATTCACTCCCGGTCTTTTAGATAAATTAGAAGAAGTAGTTTCCCAAGAGCGAATAAGAGAAGAACTACAAAAAATGTTCAAACATGATACAATAGCTGCAATGAGATTACTTTCTAAAATCGATGCAATCGAACCAAGATTAATGGAAATAATGTTTAAAGGAGCTATATGGTTAATGCCTTCAGCAAAAAAATAAACAGTATATGAGCAAACTTAACGACTTAGAAATACAAGAATTAGAACATCATTTACATAAAATTCAATCTATTGCAACTAATTTAGATATATGTGATATATTTCGTAATAAGAAATTTATTGAAGTACTTGCTGCACATAAATTAGGACATCTGGTAAATGATCGTCCTGGTGGTTGTGATGCATGGGAAACAATCAATGGAAAAAGCATACCAACTGAATATAAAAGTTGTGATTGTTCTCGAAATGGTGGATCATTTCAATTCCATTGGTTATCAAACAATGTAATGGATTCTTATGCAGAAACAAAAAATATGTACTTCATTGGAAGAAATGGAGTTGAAATAGAATTCATCTATAAAATAGAAACAGAAAAACTTTTACCTTTAATTGCCGAAAAAGCGACTGGAGATAAAACAACAAATGGACATAAGTCATTTAATATTAAACGCTTAAAAGACTTAGGTGCTACATTATCTTACTACAAAAAATAAAACTAAAATGGAAAATTCTTATACAAAATGGTTAGAGCTTGAAGAAGAAAAACAAACAAAAGAAAAATCTTATCATCTTTTACCTGGTGATACTGAAATATCTAATCTAGAAAAAATCAAAGATGTAATGAATGGGATTAGCGAAGAAAGATCTCTTTATTGGGCTCAAGAAATAACAAAAGCAGTTTATGAAGAAGATAATTATTATGATGCATATGAAAGAGTGCATAAAATGTTAATAAACTTTTTAAAATAAGTACCAAAAAATTTTTTTATATCGCAAAAAAGTATTATATTTATATATAATTAATTTAAACTATACATAAAAACAACAAAATCATGGCAAACGTAAACAATTTCAACACACATTACCAAGAAACAATCAAATTAACTAAAGCTCAATCTAAAATGGTGAGGAATCTTTCAAATGATTCATCATTTACTGAGAGCTCAAGAGAGCAATCCGTTAAAAACTTCTTAGACTACAAATTCGATATGGTTAATACTTATGCAAACGATAAGAACGAACTAATCGTTAGAGTCGGAGCTCCAAACGGATTACCATCTACTTACTATTTCACATTTCCAACATATAAAAAAGCATAACATGAAAACATTACAATCAATGAGCTTAGCTCAACTCAAACAAGAATTAATTCGATTATATGATGGCAATGCGGGAGAAATGTATTATGGTCTTCTCGAAATGAGATTATCTAAATCTATGATGAAAAAGGCACTCATCAAGTGGTGCGAAAAAGAAACAAATTGAACAAATTAACATATAATATATAAACCCACACAATATGCCCACAAAAGCAACAGCAAAAGCAAACTTTGAAAAGACTACTCGATCTCAAGGGGTTGAAGTAGCATTACAATTACAAAACGAATTAAATACAATATGTAGTAAAACAACCGTTGCTGGTTCTATACGACAAGGCAAAGATATGGTTGGCGATATTGATATTGTAGTCATTCCAAAAGATCCCAATACCTTTCACGATAAAGTTAAAGAAATAGTAGAATTCGACTATGGTGCATCTAAAAAAGTCTTTGGAATGTACAAAGGAAGACCCATAAACATCTTCATAACAACTAACGAATCATTTGGTGCTTGTTTATATCAATGTACAGGACCGGCTCTCTATAACATACATAAAAGAAAATTAGCTAAAAACAAAGGCTTCAAATTAAATGAGTATGGTCTATTCAATAGAGAAACAAACGAAAAAGTTGCAGGAGATTCAGAACAATCTATCTTCGAAGCATTAGGATGGAACTATAAAGATCCAAAGGAACGACAAGCTCCAGAATGGATCATTAACCGATATAAAAAATCTTAACGTCATGAGAACTTTAGTTATACAAGAACATAATGCTGAGAAAGCAGGGCTTCATTGGGATATTCGATTTGAAGATAAATTTTGGAGCTACACTCAATACGAACGATATCTCAAATCGTTTGTTATACCCAAACACAGATTTCCAAAAGATAATGAAAAATTATTAGTAGTTCCAGTAAACGATCATAATTGGAGCTATAGAAATTTTGAAGGAAAAATACCCAAAGGCTATGGAAAAGGAACTGTTAAATTAATTCATTGTGATGAAGTTGAGGTTCCAACCTTTAATGAAAAAGAAATTATATTTGAATTTGAGGAAGAGACTTATCAAATCTATAAAGCATCATGGATGCAAAATTATTTAATAAAGAAATTATGATGAATATACCTGATGGATGGTGGCTACAAATAAGTCCTTTAGCTAGATTAGATCCTGAAAATTGGATTTTAGGTGTATTAAGAAGAGGTAAAAAAGCTTGGATAACTGAACAATGCAAAAGTGGTTTTACTACTAGTCAAGAAGCATATGATTGGGGAATCCAATGGATAAATGAATACAAACAAAATGAAATTACTAAATAAATTTGAACGATGGTTTGATCTACATTTAGGTTGGCTATTTGTTAATGGTCGAAAACAAGATCGGTGGCACCAATATTTAAAAGAAAAGTATAAAATAGATGATTGAATTACAATTTATATCTGGTTATTTAATGACAGGTATTGTATTTAGTTTTTTATTAGATTTACTAAATACGTATCTTAATAAGCATTTAGAAAATGTAGGATATGTATGGACAAATATACATAGAATAATAACTATTTTGCTATGGCCATTAGCAATGATAATATTTTTAGCATCATTGTTTATTGGAAAACGTTAGCGAGGTGAAGCTCATCTGGAGAGCTCTCGGCTGTGGGTGTCGAGGAGGTAGCCGGTTCGAATCCGGTCACCTCGACTAAAAAGAAACTTTCTATAAAGAAGTTCATATAATATAAAAACAAAATAAAATTATGTCAAACAAAGTACATGTAAAAGATTCAAAAGACGTATTAAAGTTTTTAGGATCACCAAGAGGTCAATACATAATCGGCCAAGCTTTAGCTATTGCAGTTAAAGAATTAGAGAAAGTGGAACCAGAATTACAAGAAAAATCTAATATCTCTGATATGAAATTTTTAGGAACCAATTTATTTAAAGCTGGTTACGTAACTCATTCCATGTTAAGTGATGAATTGCTTGGAAAAATCAAAGATAAACTAGGTAACGATCCAGATAAAATGATTGAAGATACTGAATTAGTTAAAGAAATTAATGACGAAGTAAATGCGATACAAAATGACGACAAAACTAAAGAGTAGATTAATTAGAATAGGAATTGTAATTTTTATCATTCTTTCAATGGCTACATTATTAGAATTTGTTAATTCTTATTATGAGAAAGGAGTTGAGGTTAATGATACTGATTATTATGATGGATTTGATCGCTTATGAAGAAATTAAAACTAGGTGATAAAGTTATAGCTAAATTTTTAGGTTCACCTCACAATTGTACTGTTATAGAAATAATAGACAAAGAAACATATAAATTAAAAACAGTCCACGGGACTATATTACCAAGTTGTAAATGGGAAAAGAAATCGACAAAAGACAAAAAAGGAAAGATCATTTCGCCATGGTATATAGTAGCCTTAGGAACAAAACCAAGAGAGAAAACATGAGAAACATATTTAAAAAGAAAAGAAAAGAAAACAATAGAAAATATTTAATAAATGCAATATTAGATGCTGAAAAAAAATGGCCAAACAATATGGACTATGGAAAAATCATGAGACAATTTGTAATGACCGTTAAAGAAAATCACATAATTGAAGAAGATGAGCTTTATGATATGTTAAAAAATGTATCTAAAACATCTACTCCCTGCAAATTTTAAACTACTTTAATGAAACAAATTTATTCATTAAAGCATATAACATTAAAAGATAAATGAAAATACTAGAATATAATTATCGAGATCTTAGGCTTATAGACTTAAGATATCGTGGAAACGATGAAAAAGGCTACTATATATTAGCTTTTAAGACTGCTCAAGGTACACCTATTCATCCTATAAACATAAATAAAGCCATTTTTGAAACGGTTCTTTACAAATATTTCACGCCATTGTTCAGCTATACAAGAGAACAATTATTTAAACTTACATTTTGTGCCTATTTAAGCGAAGGTCATTATATGCAATGGGATAGTTATTCCCAAATATATGAAAAACAAGATGGTCAACATGAAAGAATCTATGTATCTCGATTAGATATACAAGGAGCTTTAGACGCTAATACATACACAGAAAATATATCTAAAGATGAAATGCATACTATACATTAAAACGAAAGATCTTAATGAATGGAACCAATATATGTGGAACCTTAGATCAAACGAACCTTCTTTACCACCAGCATTTAGAACTAATATAGAATGTATAGACAAAGAAAGTGAAAAAGATAATTGGGTACAAATAATTATTCCAATGGATGATTTACAAAGAATCTATGATATGATGGATGAGTATGCAACTATGGTAGAAAAATTTAATTTAAAAGAAAACTAAAAATATGAAAGACACAATTATCGGAGTTGTTGGCCAAGGCTTTGTTGGCAATGCAATTTACCAAGGATTTAAAGATTATTACACAGTATTAACATATGACAAATATAATAATAAAGGAAATACAACATTAGGAACTGTTGTTAAAGATGCCGATGTTATTTTTGTATGTGTTCCAACGCCAATGACTGATATTGGAACATGTTATACAGGAATTGTTGAAGAAGTATTAACTGATATACAATTTCATGCAATAGAAAATAATATAGACAATCAAATATGTATAATCAAATCTACAGTTATTCCTGGAACAACAAAACGAATGAATGAAAAATTCAAAAATTTGAATGTAATATTTAATCCAGAATTTTTAACCGAAGCAAATGCGGTGAATGATTTTAATAATCAAACAAGAATAATTCTTGGTGGACTTAATAAAGTTACAGCAAAAGTTAAACCTATATTTGCTAAAGTATTCCCTAAGGTACCTATCATTAAAACTGATTCTAAATATGCAGAAATGGTTAAATATGTTACCAATGCATTCCTTGCAACGAAAGTTTCTTTTGCAAATGAAATGTATCAAATATGTGAAGGTTTAGAAATTGATTATGACAAAGTTATAGAATATGCTAAACATGATGAACGTATAGGTTATTCTCATTGGGCAGTACCTGGACCAGATGGAGATCTTGGTTTTGGTGGACATTGTTTTCCAAAAGATGCAACAGCTTTAATGAATTTAGCATTTCAATTAGGTGTTGAACCTACTATGTTAGCAGCAACATTAGCAAAGAATAATATGGTAAGAAACGAACGAGATTGGGAAGATATGGATGGAAGAGCAGTTATTAGAACTAATAATTTTGAAGTAGTTCAATCATATACTTCAATAGAAGAACTTAGAGATTCATTGGACGAGGAAGATCCTGATCAATTAGATCTTTTTTCATCCAAAGAAGAAGTAAACGAAATTTTAAACACAACTTTAAATACAAATGGGCAAGAATCTAACTAAATACAATTTCTCAGTAACAAGAGATCAAAGAGAAATTAATAATGGACACCAAGGAAAAGTTATCTGGTTTACCGGATTATCTGGTTCTGGGAAATCAACACTAGCAAATGCGTTAGAAGAAGTCTTACATAAAAGAGGATTGAAAACATATATCTTAGATGGAGATAATGTTCGTATGGGATTGAATAAAGATCTTGGTTTTAGTCCAGAAGATAGAAAAGAAAACATTAGAAGAATATCTGAAACTGCTAAATTATTTGCTGATTCGGGTACTATTGTTCTTACTGCATTCATTTCACCTTACCAAGAAGATAGACAACAAGCTAGAGAAATCATAGGTGATTTAGACTTTTCAGAAGTTTATGTTAACACATCATTAGAAGAATGTGAACGAAGAGATCCAAAAGGATTATATAAGAAAGCTAGAGCTGGTGAAATTAAAGGATTTACTGGCATTGATGCTCCTTATGAAGAACCTGAAAATGCTCAAGTTATTCTAAATGAAGGAACTTTAGAAGATCAAGTAAATATACTAGTCGATTACATTGATAATCGAGATAAAAAGAAAGGTTGGACCAAGATAAATTATGGTGGCAAACCAACCACAAACCAAGATAAAAAATATGCAATATTTGTTGGACGTTTTCAACCATACCATGAAGGTCATATAGCTTTAATTAGACAAAAGCTTGATGAAGGTGTTCCAGCTTTAATATTGATTAGAGATATAGAACCGGATGCAAAGAATCCATTTACAACACAAGAAACTGCACTAATGATTACTAAATATCATAAATCATTGGGTGATGATGTAAAAGTTATGATAATTCCTGATATAGAATCAGTTAACTTTGGAAGAGGTGTTGGATATGAAGTTAATGAATTTGATCCACCGAAAAATATAGGTTGGATATCAGCAACTAATATTCGTGAATCAATAAAAGAAAAAAGTGAAGATTGGAAAAATATGGTTCATCCTTCTATACAACAAGACGTAGTACATTATTTAACTAATAACAACAGAAATGGGATTCAATAAAAGATTCATAACTGAAGATGGCATACTATATAGTTATGCATCTAATGGTATTGATGGTATAAAAAAATATTTTAGTGCTGATGCATTAATAATTGAAAGCGGATTTGCAGATCAAATTCATGATCTACTCATTAAAGCAATGGGTGATGATGAGTGGGATGAAGTAGAAAATGCTATAAAAAGAAATACAAAAAATGTTAAAGATTTTTAAGAAAGGTTGCTTATTTTTAGTCTGGGGATGGGCAGCTTTTTGTATTTTTTTATTATTTTCGCCACTTCTACCATATATAATTGTTGGCTATTTGTTCTACTGGACTAGTAAAAAGTTATTCTTGTAATAAGAATGATATATATAATATAATAAAAAGGTGATAAGATTGAAGCAGAGAGGTTGAAGAATGAAATTATCACAGTTCATTTTGTGTTGGAGATATTAAGCTAACAAGCTTTAATTTTGGGCCTATTAACCTAAAAACACAAAAGATATGAAAAATCGAACCTATCAGAAAAGAGCTCTACTGCTCTTTGTGTTAGCCATGTTTATCGGTGGCTATCAACAGTGCCAAGCACAATCCAAAGACGATCTAAAAGGAATTCCCGTAAATGAAACAGGACTTAGTGTTGAAGAATACAATAGTATTATGAAACATCAAGTTATAGAATTAGACTTAAATGAAAACGAATCATTTACATTAGAATTAATCAAAGTCAATTCGAACACAAATGATGCACATATGATTCATACTTTACTACCTCCATTTGATGGTGGTATTAGAGTTGTTGAGAAAAACAATCCAAATAAACCAGTATGGTCTGGCATACCATACATAATAAAAAAAGAAGATTATGAAAACAATTAATATATTTAAAACATTTTTATTAAGTTTACTTTTAACCTTTGGGTTAGGAGTTCAATC
>Ga0080013_1005087_pt1 | contig 12507 bp, 11 predicted proteins | sample ETNvirenome_6_85_FD_69236 | JGI IMG/M metagenome (GOLD analysis project Ga0080013, IMG submission 69236) | Marine viral communities from the Pacific Ocean - ETNP_6_85 (SPADES assembly) (version 2) | ecosystem: Environmental > Aquatic > Marine > Oceanic | place: Pacific Ocean | collected 2013-06-19 | reverse complement strand
TCCGTCAAACGATACAGCAGGACAGAGTGGCTCTATTTTTATGATACAGGATGGAACGGGCAGTAGAACCGCCAGTTGGGGAACTGATTGGGAATTTGCGGGAGGCACAGCCCCTACCCTAACTACAACTGCATCAGCGGTGGATAGAGTGGACTATGTTATTAGATCGTCCAGTTCAATCCAAGCAGTTGCTACGTTGAATCTAAGTTAATGGGTGTTGTCGGTTCAAATATTCTCGCGGGTTCTTCCGGCGCGGCAGAAGACTACACGATTGATCAGTCGTTGCGGTTTGATGATGGTGATTCTGCTTATTTAAGTTGGACTCCGGGTAGTGCTGGTGATCGTAAGACTTGGACATGGAGTGGTTGGGTAAAGCGCGGACTTCAGGGAAGTTCTCAGCATTTGTTTGATGCTTATAGTGACGCAAGTAATAGAACTTTTATCAATATTGACAACTCTGATTTACTAGGGTTTAAAAATGTTACTGGAGGCTCTACAGATTTTCACTTACAAACAACTCAAGTATTAAGGGATTCCGGTGCTTGGTATCATATTCTTGTGAAATATGACTCTACTCCCGGCACTCCGGGTTCATCAAATGTCGCGTTGTATATAAATGGCGAACAAGTTACAGCACTTGGTACAGAAAGTTACCCATCCCAAAATGATGAAACTTGGGTAAATAATACCGTAGCACACGCCATTGGAAGATATGGAGGAGGGAGTGCCTATTTTGACGGCTACCTAGCAGAAGTCTACTTCATAGACGGCACAGCCCTAACACCCGCATCCTTTGGTGAAACAGATGCCGATACTAACCAATGGAAACCACTAGACAGCGATGATGTAAAAGATGCTGTTACCTTTGGAACCAACGGCTTCTACCAGAAATACTCAACTCCCTATGGCATAGAATCGTTTACTTCAACAGGTGCAAATACTTGGACTTGCCCTACTGGTGTTACATCTATTGAATTGCTAGTAGTGGCCGGTGGCGGTGGCGGTGGCGGAGAGTCAGGTAGCGGTGGTGGCGGTGGTGGTGTTGTCCACGACTCAGCCTATTCCGTAACTCCGGGTGTTACTTACGATATTACCGTTGGTGCTGGAGGTGGAGAAGGCGGTCAATGGGGCCATATTATCGGCGCTAATGGCGCAAATTCTGTATTTAATGTCAACGCAGAAGGGTCTGGATCAACTATAACAGCAATAGGTGGAGGCTCTGGAGCGGGTAGAGCCAATAATTCGGGCCGGGATGGAGGTAGTGGCGGTTGTGGAGATGGTTCTGGAGCGGATGGGACAACAACACAAGAAACTTCAGGAACGGCAACTGGAGGCACTATTACCGCATATGGCGAAGCGGCCCCCGGCGGTGTTCAAGGTGGTGGTGCAGGCGAACAAGGCGATGGTAGCGGTAAATCTTTTGCAAATTTTACTAGTTATGGTTTGTCTGGAGTTTTCGGAGCGGGTAATGGACGTACAAGCGGCGGTGGTCAAAATAGCGCGGCTGATGGCGCGGCAAACACAGGTAATGCCGGTGAAGGTTCTAATACGGGTGGTTCGTCTGGATACGGCGGTAATGGTGGTACAGGCGTAGTTTTAATCGCTGTAGACGCAGGATTAGGAGCAGACAGTTCTGGCAACGGAAATAACTTCGCTGTAACCAATCTGGTTGCTACAGATCAGGTACTTGATAGTCCCACGAATAACTTTGCTACTTTGAACCCTATTGCAAATGGATATAACGATTTCGCAGGCGGCGGTACTGTTACATTTTCTGAAGGAAATTTAAAAAATCACAACACAGCTGGAGCCGCATATTGGCCCGCAACAATGGAATTACCAACTACTGGTAAATGGTATTGGGAATGTTATGGGGATACGACATCCGGTCAATACGGCCTTCAGATGTCGGGTCTTGAAAGGGATTTAGCCGCCGGGTCAAAGCAATATTTATGGACAAGTAGTGGCGTTGAATATCCAAAAGGTACTGTTGTAGATTCAACTACCTATACATCTGGTGACATTCTAGGTTTTGCTGTAAATCTTGATGATGGTGAAATAAAGTTTTATAAAAATAATAGTCTAGTGTACACAGGCACTAACATGAATTCGTTAGGGTACGATTATTTAAGGCCATGTTTTCATCACACAGATAATACAACTGTTTATGTAAATTTTGGCCAAGATTCATCATTCGCAGGAACAGTTACAGCACAAGGCAACGGGCCAGATGGTACAGATTTTTATTACGAACCACCTACCGATCATTTAGCCTTATGTTCCTCAAATTTGCCGTCACCTGAGATTGCTTTACCTACGGCCCACTTCTCCACCAAACTCTACACTGGCGATGGTGCTACCACACTAGCGGTAACTGGTGTTGGGTTCCAGCCAGACTTTACTTGGATAAAGAATAGAGATCAGGCAGACAATCATACATTAGTAGACTCAGTTCGTGGCGCAACTAACTATATTGTTTCCAATGATACGGATATAGAAGTAGATGACAGTACCTTTGTAGCATCTCTGGATTCTGATGGATTTACTGTAGGTGATGACGTTGTAGTTAATACCAGTACAGAGAATTATGCCTCATGGAACTGGCTTGCCGGTGGCACTGCTGTATCCAATACAGATGGGTCTATAACGTCATCGGTTAGCGCGAATACTGCGGCTGGTTTTAGTATTGTTTCTTACACTGGAAATTCAACGGCTGGAGCAACTGTCGGTCACGGTCTATCTCAAGCGCCCGATCTTACTTTTGCCAAAGAACTAACATACGCAGACAACTGGGTAGGGTTTGCCGAGCCTTTAGGAAATACCAAAGCATTGTTTTTAGATCAATCAAACGCTGCTGGAACTCATACAACCTACTGGAATGATACCTCACCATCATCAACGGTCATAACTTTAGGGACTGACGGTAAAGCGAATAGTTCTAGGCCACACATTATGTACGCATTCCATTCTATCCCCGGCTACAGCAAGGTAGGATCGTATGAAGGGAATGGGGATGCAGATGGAACCTTTATCTACACCGGATTTAGTCCTGCTTGGGTTTTTCTTAAAAGATCAAATGCCGTTCATAATTGGTATATGTTTGATAACAAAAGAGATACTTATAACGCGGTAGATGCAAATTTACAGGCAAACGATACCGCGGTAGAAGATGATGGCCCTGTTGATATTGATTTTATATCTAATGGTATTAAGTTGAGGGATGACGGTGATGCTACTAATAATAGTGGTGGTAGTTACATCTATTTAGCATTCGCAGAATCACCATTCAAATACTCAAACGCGAGGTAATTATGTGGTACTCAGAACAATTTGGAACAATTAAAACGCCTCGCGGCATAACCGTGAATGGCCTACAACACCCACAAAATATATTTAGGTTGTGGAGCAAGGAAAAACTAGCAGAGATAGGCATCCGTCCGGCAACGGTGGTGACTCCTGACAACCGTTACTACAACACGGGTCGAGAGAACTACGAACTGGTAGGCGATGAGTGGGTGATTAGTTACGACACGACAGAGAAAGATGTCGAGCAACTGAAAGAACAACTGATTTCTAAGATCAGCGCACACGTTGGCTCACTCCTGTCCTCGTCAGATTGGAGAGTGATAAGGGAGGCAGACGGTGGTACTGCTATGTCTGATGAATGGCGTACATATCGTAATGAAGTTCGCGCTCACGGGAATTCCCTTGAGTCTGGTGTAGAGGCATTCGCATCTGTAGACGCAGTGCGGAACTTCCAGAACCATCCGATACAGGAAGAACGATACTTGTCTACCTATGACGAAGGTGTGGAAACCATCGGCCCGGAAACTGAAACGCACAACAGGACTGTAGACAAAACCAACTGGGGCTGGCCTGAAAGCCCTGATGCAGAAGTAGACGAATATCACGTTCAATGGCTCTGATTAACGTCGAGAACCTTGGCGAACTTGGAATAGTCAAGGATATCCCGTCTTACCAACTCCCCCAGAATGCCTGGTCAGACGGAAACAATGTTAGAACATTAGACAACGCAATTAAGAAGGTAGACGGATATCAGGAAATTATCTCCTCTTGTCCTGTTACCGCTTACTTTGTTGCCCCTCTGGAAAGTGGATCTAACTATTTCTGGATAGCCGCCGGATTAACCAAAGTTTACGCACATGACGGTTCCTCCTGGTCGAACATAACAAGGCAAACAGCCGGGAGTGACGTAGATTACTCCGCCACTGCTGCTAAGTCATGGACGGCCTGTGTAGTAGGTGGTGTTCTTATCTTGGACAACGGGGTAGATGACCCGCAAGAGTGGCCTTTAACTTCCGGCGCTGCTTCTGCCTCTACCAGACTACAGGATCTCTCTAATTGGCCCGCCTCTACAGAGTGTGAGGTTATGCGGTCATTTAAAACCTTCCTGATAGCTCTGGACGTTACCAAATCCTCCGTAAATTACTCCCGGCTTGTGAAGTGGAGCCATGAGGCGGCAACTCAGGCAACCCCGACCTCTTGGGATGAATCTGACGGCACGAAAAGTACAGGTGAGTATGAATTAGCGTCATCCCCCGGACGAGTAATAGATGGCATTCCGGTAGGGGATAACTTCTTAATCCTCAAGGACGATAGCTGTTACCTCATGTCCTACGTTGGTACACCGTTTATCTTCTCTTTCGATATTATCAGCAGCACTATCGGCTGTCTTGCCAAAAATTGTGCCGCTGAATATGAGGCTGGCGCGTTCTTTATGGGCAACTCCGACCTCTATAGTACAGACGGTAGAACCATTACCCCTTTACTCCCCAACCGGCTAAGAAGGTATCTCACAGACAATCTTTCCGGTACTAACTACAACAGGTGCGTTGTGGTTCCTGATTACACCCGAAAGGAAATGCTGGCCTGTTTCCCGACTACTTCAGCCACATATTGTGACAAAGCAATTATCTGGAATTGGGATACCAACACTTTCACGTTACGCGACCTCCCAGCTATCTCCCATGCGACATACGGGGTAAAGGCTATAGCTTCCGACTACGACTCCAACCTGTTAAATGTTGTTTTTGTAGATCCGGGTAATGCAAAGATATTCCGCGACAATTACGGGAATACAAAGGACGGCACGAATATGACCTCTTTTATCTCCAGAGAGGGGTGGTCTATGAACGGGGAAGGGATAAATGACGCACACGCGGTAAAACAACTCCGGGCCATTTACCCAAAAATGACAGTCTCCGGTTCTAACACTGTTAATTTTTATGTAGCCGCAGTGATGGACGCGGATGACACAATCTCCTGGGGCAGTGCGATTACATTCGAGCCGAATTCGCAAGGGAAAGTACCCTGTAGAGCAACGGGTCGGTATATCGGTGTGAAGATCGAAAGCACAACAGACGTTGATTGGAAACTCCACGGTTTACAACTGGACGTAATTAACAAAGGTATAAGGGGAGGGCAGAGCTACTAATGGTGATGAACGAAGATAAAACCCAACGGTCTATTGTTCGCTACGTTCCCAGCCCGCCCCCGCGTGATCCAGATGCACTTGGGCAATATTTGTACATGGAGTTAAAGAAGATCTCTTACGCAATGGACAATCTGAGTAAAAACAGACATGAGGTTCTGTACGCCTATCCAGAACGGCCCAGAGAGGGTGATGTGATCTATGCAGATGGGGTAAACCTTGATCCGTCTGGTTTTGGAGTTTCTGGACTATTCCATTACAACAGTGCCGGGCAATGGACTTGATACGACCTATGCGTGTGGAGGATGCCAGTGCGGTTCTTGCTCTTGCAAAAGAGATGCACCAAGAGGGCGCTTACGCATTTATTTCTTTTGATAATGAGCAATTTGTCAGAACTTTAGCCGACTGTATGAAAAACGGTTTCGCGTGGGTTGGTGAAGCTGACGGAAAAGTGGTTTCCGGGTTTTTAGCTCATACCTCACCTTACTTTTTCTCCAGAGAGAAGATCGCTTGCGACTACGGGGTATTTACGAATAAGGAACACCGTAAGACGCGACTCGCGTTCAGGCTCCTACAACAGTACATAAAGTGGGCAAAAGAACAGAAAGTAAAGGAAATTATGATTGGCGCAAGCAAAGGATTTGAGAAGACGTATGCAGACCGGTTGGGTAAATTTTTACAGAAGAGACTTGGTTTTGAAGAATCCGGTCACTGGTACAAACTGAGGACATAACTATGTGCGGTGGTGGAAGTACAACCAGAACAGAACCGTGGGAAGAACAGAAACCTTATCTTACTAAAGGGTTTGAGGAGGCAGAGGCACTACGGGCGGGAGGCTACCCCTCTTTTTACGGTGGCGATATGGTGGCGGGTTTTACTCCGGCTGGAACAGCAGCCCAGACCGGAATTCAAGACTACGTTACCGGGGGTCGCGCATTATCCCAACAGACGGAAGCAGAAGATTCACTGAAAAGGATGTTATCGGGTGAAGTCGATGATGCCAAGTTTGATCCTGTTATGGACGCTATGACTCGTTCTGTCATGGGTAAGTTGACCTCAGATATGCTCCCGCAAGTACAGGAAAACATTACCACCTACATTCCTGGTGGCGGCAGTAGAGGGGATATTGTGACGGCAAATGTCACTACTTCTGCGGCTCAGAAACTCGCAGACGAGGTTTCCAAAAACCGTTACGCAGCGTATCAGGATGCACAACAGTTACAAGCCCAAGCAGGGAATCTGTACCCGTCCATGATGGGAGCGCCAATCTCAGCATACGCTGGACTTGGTGATGTTGGAGAACAACAGAGGGCGCTTGCCCAAGCCGGGATAGATGCGGATATGCAGAAGTACGATTTCGATGCCTTTGCTGATCGCTCTAACCTTCAAGACTACATGGCTGGAATATCTGGAGATTACGGGTCTAGCGTCCGTAGTCCGGGTCTTATCAGCAAAATATTGGGGGTATAACAATGGGTTTCTGGCTTCCATTGGCGGCGGCTGTTGCTGGTTCTGTTATTGGCGAAGGGTTGAAACAAAACCCCGGCACAGCGGTAGGCGGCGGGGAGAAAAAGAAATACGCAAACCGCTCCTCTATACCTTCCATAATGAACACCGGGCCGATAGGGGCGATACGGGGAGCTTTCACCGCACCAAACCCAAACGATTTTGCCACCTCCCGGCAATGGGTAGATCCAAACCGATTTGGCGCATGGGGATCTCCCGGTATCCCTGTAACGGGTGGGGGTAGTTACGGAAAGGTGGAAGGCCCGGCTAATCCAGATGCGATGAGAGCGTTAGAACTGGAACAGAAACTCGCTCCGGCTCAGACCATAGACCAAGAGGCATACCAGGCAAAGGCCGACAAGGTGCAGTTCAATCAGGCTATGGCAAAAATTATACTGGAAATGGGGATGAGTATGCCGGGTGGTAGCCCGGCTTCTGTAGGGTCAAACAGAATTCAGCGCCCGGAATACTCCATGTTCCGTAAGAGGAGAGGTCTGATATGAGTCGCTGGGAGCAACACAACCTTGCTGACCCCCTTATACCAGGCCAAAAACGACTAGGATTGTTACGCCAACCTGTCCAAGCGCAATCTGTTCAACCGCAACCTGTCCAACCAGCGTTTCAACCTACGAATGTGATGGATGTGTCTGTGTCCAATATGCCCTCGGCAAGACAGCAGAGGTTAGACAAGTACGCTAACACCCTTACTAATATGTCTCTCTTTGCTACCTTGGCTACCGGAAAATCCATTAGGGATTACGGTGCAGCTTTCCGCACACAACCCACAGATCAGAAGGACAAGGTACAGGATAAGATCTACAGCAATATCGGCGCACTGTTACAGAAAGCGAGAGCCGCTGGTGTAGACCTATCTGACCAACGTAAGGTGTATGAACTTGGAACACAGGCTGGCATTACCGACCCACGGTATATGAAGGTCTTGTTAGATGCCGCAAAGGAATCCAGAGCGCCAGCAAAGGTTGCTCCGAAAACCCGAACCGTAAGCAGAGGCGACCAAACAGTTACCCAAGAAGATAGGGGTGGGGTTTGGACAGATGTAGGAACCGCCCCAAGATGGCAAGAGCGTGAGCGCCGAATGTTCAAAGGCGCAGACGGACACCAGTATTGGACAGATACCAACGAGCGAGTAAACCCGGATATCGAAAAAGCTAGCTCGGCAAGGAAGACGATACAAGGAGCAGACGGTTATCATTATTACGTTGATACCGGGGAAAGGGTACTTCCGGGCGTTGTAAAAACATCCAGCACTACAGGAGATAAGGTTCCGACGAAACTAGCTCATATCCCCTACTTACAGACTGAACGGCAAAAACTTGCTGGAATGACCGAGGGTACGGACGAGTATGCTTTGGCAGCGCGTAATCTCGCAGAATTGGAGAGAGAGGGGGAAAATCTACGATGGGGGCCGTCTGCTGGCCCCAGAAAACAGTGGGCCGAAACAACGGCTGATTACTACTACAACACTGATTTAATTAATCGGATGTTCAGCCAACTGGATAATGTCAACGTAACAACAGGTGCATTAGCTTCCGGTTTAGGTGTTGCAGAAGGCATAGCCTCTCAACTTGTGCAAACTGGTGAATTAACTGTTGCAACCATAAAGGGTAAAGCAGCTACACACAGCGACCTCCGCTCGTCTGAGCATTACAACTTTGGGGATGCTTCTGAACAGTCCGGTGCGTTTAAGGCAAATATCACTGATTTAGCTTATTCCCTTGCGCGAATGGCAGAAAAAGGTGGCGGTAAGTTGTCAGATGCAGACGTTCAAAAGCAAATAGATCGTATCACTCCCGGCGGGGGAATGAGTAAGTCTAGTATTGCCACTGCTTTACTTGAAATTGACCGTGGCCTGTACCGGCGAATAAACAGTCTGCACAGATCGAATATGGAAGCTGGTTATCCAGTTGAGAATTTCAAACTGGTGCGGGGTCGGTTACTGGAGGGGAGTAGGAATTTTTTAGACGCTGATGGCGTTGAACGAAAATACAACATCCTTTATTCAATAGACCCGTCAGATCCAGAGAACTCAAAAGTTCGTATGAAATGGTTGGTGGAGTAATGGAACAAATAGTACCCACCGATTCTATAACTTCTGGCAATTTTCTTTCGCCGGAAAAAAAGCGCGAAGAAGTAGTACCTACATCGTCTATCGGAGAAATGGTTGTACCTACAGAATCCATCAGCGATCCTGTCGAGGAACAAGGATCTCCACAAACTGATGTTGAGAAACATAAGAAGTGGTATCAGGTTCTAAACGGTAACATAGAAAGAACCTATTTGGCTGGTTTTAATGAACAAGTTGCTGATATGTTGCAGACACCAATCTCTGCGGGTCTGGAGTTATATCAAATGGGGTTTGGTGGTGACGTAAACCCAAATCTCCCAGGATATGACCCGGATGACCATGTAGGGGGAACCCGCGCTGTTAAGGATTTGTTTGAAGCTGTTGGTATTAACGTCACCCCGGAGGAAGATTCTCTTGGGGCGAGGATCGGGGAAGAAACAGCTATAGGATTAACAGCGCTCGCGCCTATGGGTGCAGCCGCAAACGCGGCTAAATATTCTTACGGGTATTTGCAGCCAATCATTTCGTTTGTTGCAAAACGTCCTATCGCTGCTGTTCTTACAGATGTAGGTATTTCTATTCCCGCTGGCACTGGTGGGTACTACGGTGAAAAGGTTGGTGGTGAAATAGGTAAAGCTCTAGGTGATAGATATCAGCTAGTAGGTGAAAAGGCTGGTAGTGAAACAGGTGAAGCTCTAGGTGTAATCGCAGGTTCTCTTTCTCCTTATCCGGCAAAATGGGCTATTTCCCCTTTTACAAGTTTGGGTGCAGCCACAGGCAGGGGGCTGAAAAAAGGATATCAGTCATTGGGCCTTGGGCAAGAGGCCAAAGCTAAAAGAGCGGCTGAAATATTCAGGGAGCATTTATCTACCGAATCTGCGGGCAAGTTGCGTTCCGGTGACATAGATACTCCCACAGTTGGTGAATATACGACTGCTGAACTTCTTAATGATAAAAGTCTGTTGGAACTGCAATCCTCGGTTGCGGCGCGATCCCCAGATGCTCGTAATGTTGCCGATTTGTCTCGGCGTGGAACTGAGCAAGCATTGGCTGAGAAGTTAGCCGAATTACACCCCGGTGAAGTAGGCCCAACTTCTTATGTAAGAGATCGAATAACCAGCGCGGCAAGGGCGGTTCAAAAAAGGATGGAGAGTGCCGTTGCCCGCGCACAAGCAAGAATAAACCAGCTTTCCTCTAATTCTCCGATAGACGTAATTGAAAAGATTGCGCGGGAAGAATTTGATGCGGTCTATAAGACAGCACGACAAGGAGAGCGAAGTGTTTGGAGTAAGGTTGGTGACGGAACGTACAAGACTGACACCATTATCCAAAGGGCAAAAGAGATTGTTGCCGAAACCCCCAGATTGTCAGGAGAAGGGGGTAAACCCGATGTACCGTTAGCAATTCGGGAAATTGCCGGACAGGATGCGGTCATCCACCCCGAAACAGGGGCAGTAGTAAAAGAGGAAGTAGCAAGCATCCTAAAGGGAGTGGAAACAGAAAAAGAAATACAGGCACTTGTTTCCAGAATTGGGCAAGATGTTCGTATTGCCAGATCCGAAGGGAGGCTGAATACTGCCAGAATGTTGGGCCAACTGCGCGATTCTATCTTTCAAAAAATTATGCCCGTGTCTGGTGGTTCGGCAGAACTTGATGCAGCAAGGGCGTATTCCCGGCGTTTGAACGAGGTTTTTTACCACGGCCCTTTGGGGCAACTACTGCAACAAAACGCAAAGGGTGGTCTGAAGGTCGCGCCAGAACTGACACTAGAAAGAATGATCGGCGCTGGAACAAAAGGAAAGCTAGGCGCACAAAGTTTGCGGAGTGCGGCAGGGGAATATGGCGGGGCTGAAAAGGTTGACGCAATTATTCAAGAATACCTAGTCGCCAAATTTACAAGCAAAGCCTTTACAGGTGGTGCATTTAATCCAAATGCGGCAAACAGTTTTGTCAACTCCCACAACGCCCTAGAACTGTATCCACAACTACGGGGGCAGATGTTAGATGCGGCAAAGGCAGAAACTCTAGCCCGCTCTGTCTCTAAGTCCAGGCAAGCACTCATAAAGCGGATTGAAAACCAATCTTTAGCGTACAAATTTCTGGAAGGAAGGGAACCCCAAGCGGCTATTAACGCAATTCTGAAGTCTCCTCACCCTATCCGTGATGTAAGGTCGCTGGTAACTCTTGCCAAAAAAGATCCTTCTGGGAATACGATAAAAGGTCTGAGGAGTGCATTTTACGAAATTTTAAGCGATAGGTTTGGAAAGACTGTAGGCGGGGAATATCAACTTACGCCGAATAACATGAAACACTTTCTGGATAACTCTACCCACAAAGAGTTGATTAAATCCGTCTTTGGTAAAGACAGCCTTAAACTTCTAAACGAAGTCTTAAAAGGGGCATCGTTCAAGTCTCGTTCCTACGGGGCTAGTCATCCCCAATTAGAAATGAAATCCAGTGCTTTTGAGAAGCTGCTGGGGGCTGGAGGCACGTTAGGCGCTCTGTTCGGCGGGATGATGTCGAAGGTGGGAGCCGGATATACCGGAAAAGGATTGATTATGTCCGGTATAGGTCGCAGAGGCGCAAGGGGATTCTTAAACTCCGTTGCAAACGCCAGCAGGGAGGATGTTTACCGTATCCTTGAAGAAGCTATCAATAATCCCGCTTTTGCCAGAGAACTAATAAAGCCATTAAACGTCAGCATGAGTCCAAAGGGGCAAATGTCGCTACGCAAGTTTGCCATTTTCAATGAATTGTTTGGTGGAACCCCTGATGCGGTATTCGCCTTTTCGGAGGAACTAATGCCATGACTATGAAAAAGATTCTACTAGCCGCCCTGCTGGGCGGTTTTTTTATGTCTGCTCTCGCTATTGAACCGCCTGATGATGTGCAACCACGGGTGGTGCAAATCCAACTCTACTGTGTTCCCACTATGTCACGCATGGCAGAGATCATCAGCGACACATGGGGCGAGTCTGGTGTTGTGGTAATGGAGATGTCAGCAACGACAACCATCGCAATCTTCACCAACGAGGATCACACCTCAACATCTGTCGTGGTTTCCCGCACAGATAAAAATGAAACGGAGCATTGCCTGGCGTGGTCAGGCACATCCCCAGACGGTTTCGGATTTGTGGTGAATCCTGAACCGATTTTCCCTGAGAAAAAACCAGACGGTACAGAAACATAATGGCCGTGCCGGCGGGTTGCCCCTTGGATATTGATCCAGTAGAAATTGGTAAATTGATTGCCCAAGTGGAATCCCTCTCACATCAGATTGAGGAATCAAACAGGCGCTTACGAGCGGTAGAAGCGCAGATGGAAAGGGGTCGAGGAATGGGTTTAGGAATTTTACTCGCCACCGTAGGTCTTTCCGCTGGCGGCGCAAGTATTTTAACAAAGTGGTTGAACTAAAGTGCGATGTATTGGAGATGGACCGCACTCGGCGTCTACCTCGTCATTT
>Ga0080013_1002576_pt1 | contig 12507 bp, 21 predicted proteins | sample ETNvirenome_6_85_FD_69236 | JGI IMG/M metagenome (GOLD analysis project Ga0080013, IMG submission 69236) | Marine viral communities from the Pacific Ocean - ETNP_6_85 (SPADES assembly) (version 2) | ecosystem: Environmental > Aquatic > Marine > Oceanic | place: Pacific Ocean | collected 2013-06-19 | reverse complement strand
CTCTGTGGTCACTCCTCTCCCGGTCGGTGTTTTGTCAACCACGGGTGCCCGCCCCTCGCCGCAGGCGCTACACACCTCAGCCGGGCACCAGCCGAGGATCAGCCGTCGCGGCCATTCCTGCGGGAACGCTGCGAAATGGTCGACGCCGAGGTCGTCGGGCACCTTGAGCGGTTCCGACGGGATCGACCAGACGGAGCCGGGTAGTTTGCCGCGCGGGTGGCACGCCTTCGTCATGTCGACCTCGTGGCGGTCCTCATGGGCCAGGACGTTCGCCCGGTGCGGTGCTGCCCGCTTGAGGCTGACCTCCTTGTGCGGTTCGCGGATCTCGTCGATGGCCGAGAAGTACCGCGGCTCCAGCGTGAAGTGGAGCCAGCACTCGTGCGACCGGCGCACCCGATCCTTCACCGACTCCGGTAGGGAGTTCGGCTTCGACCAGACCACCTCCGCACGCAGGATCAGGCCGAGGTCGTCGATGCACCCGATGGCGTAACGCCAGGGCAGACCCATGAGCGACTTTCGGCGGACGCCGCCCCAGTCCGGCGTGTGGTCTGCTTCGGCCTCTGAGGCCGCGGCTTCGGCGTGGTAGCCGGTGGCAGTCTTGCCATCCGGTCCCATCGGCTGCGTGTGGCGGCGGTACGAGCCGGGATTGACACCCGAATACTTGTCGCCCAGGTTCACGAAGATCGACCCCGACGGCTTCAGTACCCGGATGCACTCGGCGGTGGCGGCCCAGAGGGCGTCGAGGAACTCGCCCGGCGTGGCCTCGGAGCCGATCTGGCCCTCGAAGTGTTCGCCGCCGTCCCGGTACGACCGGAGGGCGAAGTAGGGCGGGCTGGTGACCACGAGGTCCACCGAGTCGTCGTCGAGGGGCAGGTCGAGGGCGTTGCCCTGGATGATCCGGGTGGTCACCGGCTGCCCCTAGACGAGAGGAGGGCCTCCCGGAGGAGGCCCGTGAAGGTCGTGAGGTCCATGAGGACGAAGGCGTCCTCGGTGGGCCGTTGGGGCCGCTTCATCACGGCGACCCCCCATCTGGCCCCCTTGCAGCGGGCCCGGTCGTTGGCGTCGTCGAGGTTGCGGGCGAGTTCCTGGCGTTGCCGGTCCCTGCACTCGAAGGCAACCTCCGGGATGCCGCCGAGGTCACCGCAGTCGTCCGCCCCCGAGGGGGCGAGGCGGTAGACCTCGGGATGTCCGGCACCCCGGAGGTGGGCGGCCACGGCGTTCTCCCACCGTGTGCCCTTCGCCTTCGACGGGTTGGTCACGCGGCGGCCTTGGCGGCTGACGCCTCGACCTCGATGACGGGCTTGGTGTAGGCCACGTTGCGCCCGGCCTTGGTCGTGTACTCGACCTTCTCCAGGCGGATGGTGGCGGGTGCCGGGGCTCCGACGGCGAGCAGGGACTCCTCGATGCCGTTGACCTCTCCGGCGAGTTGCCAGGACGACGACGAGAACCTGAAGACACCCAGGTCCGGGAGGTCCCGGAGGCGGAACGTCGCCCGGATGCTGGGCTGGCAGGCGGTCCCGTTGCGGGCGGCCTCCTTGTGCTCCTTCACGTCGGACGGGCAGACGCACGAGGTCTTCAACTCGTCCATCTGGGTCGTCCCGTTGCACGACCGGATGGGCCGGTTGCCCCGGCCCCAGAGGACGAACTCGGAGAGCACGGTGAGCAACTCGACCTCGACCGTGTTGACGGTCGACATGACCTCCAGGGTCTCCTCGGAGTTGGTCTCCCAGGGGGCGGGCTCCCCGCCGTAGGCCCCGGCGATGGCGGCGGCCACATCGGGGTCCCCGGTGGTGAAGCGCCACTCGCTCAGGGCGACGGGTCGCCCCTGGAGTTGGGCGCCGGAGCGGAGTCGGCCGACGTAGTCGGATGCCCCGAACGGGGCGGCGGTGTTGAACAACTTGTGGAGTGGCACTATGCGTTTCCTTTTCTCTACTGGGGGTGGGCCACGGCAGCGCCGAGGACCGTCTTGGACACTTCCGACTCCCAGGCGAGAACGCCCAGGAGGTTGCGGAAGACCTCGAAGATGTCGTCGCCCAGGCGGACGGGGACTATCTCGTAGGACTCGGGGCGGAGCGCCAGGACGGCCGCCCCCTCGATCTCGGGCATGGGGCGCTCGCCGCCTGCCGGGTCGACGATGACATCGGCGTTGACGTAGGCGTTGAGTTGGAGGGCCACGTCGGGCCAGACGCCGGACTTACCGGTCTTGAGGTCCCAGATGACCACCTCACCGTCGAGCCGGGCGATGCCGTCGAAGGTCCCGGCGTAGTTGTGCTCGTGGGACCAGACGGTCGCCTCGACCTCCAGGAACTCCGGCTGCCACTTGTCGAGGAAGTCCCGGTAGCGGGCGACCCAGGGGTGGAAGTCGGGGTGCAGCGGGCCGGGGTCCTCGCCCTTGTTGATGGTCTCGACGATGGCGTGGACCTCGCTGCCGGTCTTGGCGGCGGCACCCGAGGAGCGATCCGGGGCACGCTTGAGGAAGTCCACGGCCCCCGTCGGGTTGCCCTTGGTGACCAGGTCGACGACGGTCGAGAGGTGCTCGACGGCCTCCTCGGCCACGGTCTTGCCCCTCCAGTATTGGAGGGCCTTCTTGGGGAGGCATCCCACCACCGAGGTCACGCCGGGCGCCTTGGCTCCGGTCGTCGGGTGGACGTAGAACCGGGACCCGGCTCGCTTGATGGTCGTGACTTCTGGCGTGGTCAAGGGGTGACTCCTTCTAATCGGGGCTCTCCCCTTCTCTTCGGAGTTTCGGGGCCCGGCGTTGCCCCCGGAACGCGACGGAGCCCGCCCCCGGAGGGACGGGCTCGCTGTCGATGCGGTCTCCTTGCTCCCAGGTGGAGCCTCCTATCTGTTGCGGTACTTGGCCTTCAGCCTCATGGCTCGGGGCGGCGGGTGCTCCGGGTCGTACTCGGTGCGGGTGAGGCCCTGCTTCGAGTCGAGGACCCGGAGCCAGCCGAACGGGGTCTCGATGTCGGCGGTGAGCGTCGTGCCCTCCTGGCCGGGAGGGGTCGAGGGGTAGGTGAGGGGCGTGCCGACCGTGCGGTGGGGGAACCTCACGGCAGCGCCCGCGGAGATGACGCCTCCGCGGCGTAGCGGGTCATGCGGGCCTCGTGTTCGATGACCTTGCGGTGGGTGCGACGCTCGTCGATGCCGCGGATGATGGCCTCGACTAGCAGCGTCCAGATCATGCCGACGAGGAACCCGACGACGGCCCAGCAGAGCACGTCCTCGGTCATTCTCCGACCCCCTCACGGTTCAACGCCTGGCGGATGGCGTCGGCCACATGGCGTAGCCGGTCGCTGGTCAGACCGCCCCCGAACTTCTCATCGATGTAGCCGTCGCTGAGGTAGCCGGTGCGGGCCATGACGTAGGTGCGGGCCACGCCCTCCGGGAGGAACGGGTCCATCGGCACCCACACCGAGACCAGGGCGTAGTCGTCAACGTCGCCACCGCCCTCGAAGCCGTCATGTGGGAGCGCCGACACGGCGACGGGATAGCGCCAGCCGTCGCCGGGTTGGTAGTCCAGGGCGGTCACGATGCCCCCTGCAACTCCCGCAAGGTGTACCCGGCCCAGTTTGTGCGGTCGGCTACCGGGCCTCGCGACTCAAGACAGCCCCGACAGGGGCAGTCGAGGCGTCCCTTGCGGTGGCGCTTCTCCCAAGACTTGAGTCCAAAGAGGCGGACGTGCTCGGACTTGATCTCGTGATAGGCCAGGTCGCTCACGACTTGCGCCTGACCTGCTCGCCGGTCGCTACTGCTGCGACGGCCAGGAGTGCGGCCACCTGGTGACCCGCCAGCGGGAGGAAGGCGCAGACGGCCGCCAAGACGACCTCGATGAGGGAATAGAGGCGGGCGGGGTGGAAGTTTTTCATGGTGTTCTCCTTGCGTGGCTAGACGGCCACGAGTAGGTCGAGGTCCCCGAGCACGTCGCCCACCTGGACGGTGAGGGTGTCGAGGTCGAAAGTGTTGGGGAGGACGAGGTCGGCCGGGAGGTCGCCTCGCTCGTAGTAAGGGGTGGAGAGGTGGGCGCACTTGTGCGGGCCCGAGTTGGCGAGTTTCCAGGCCTCCAGGAAGGGGACGTTCTTAGTGCTGCCGCCGGTGATGCGGACGATGAAGCCACCGAGTTCGCGGATGGCCTCGGTCTCGTTGGCGAAGCGCACGTCGTCCACGACGATCCGCAGGGCGCCGAGGTGGTTGATGCGCTCGACGAGTGGCCGGAGCCAGAAGTCCTCGTTCCACATCTCACGGCCGAGGTCGGTCCCGAGCACCTGGAGCAGGCGCCGGACCTCGTAGTGCTCGTCCTTGAGGGTGCGCCAGTCAGACTCCCTCAGGAGTTCCGACAGGTGTCGAGGGGGGTGGCCGTAGATCGGGATGAAGGGGTTCAGCCGCTCCAGGGCTTCGCGGATCGGGTCAGCGACCGAGAGGCGGACGTAGCCGTGGTCTCGTTCGAGGATCGAGGCCACCTCCGACTTGCCCGCTCGGGGCTTGCCGGTGAGGCCGATGAGGTGGGGGTAGGGCTCTTCGTTGTAGTTGTCCATGCCCTCCCCTTCGGAGTGGAAGGGCCTGGCGTTGGCGCCTACGCCTTGAAGATTCGAGCAGAGTTGACGGCCGAGAAGCGGGTGAAGAAGTCCTCGACCCGGTCCTCCCGGACCCACTCGATGGTCACCCGGCGCTCCCAACCTGGGCGGACCTTGTACGGCTCCTGCGGGGACACGGTGATCCGGTCGACGACCATGTTGATGAGTTGGCGGCGCTTGTGGAGCGGCAGCGAGAGCCACGACTCCGACTCGGCGGGGTTGCCATCGGTCGACCCGGCGGATGGCAGGAAGTCAGCGAACACGTCCCCGGCGTCCACGGTGGCGAGGCGTGCCTCCCGCAGGAGGACGGTGGCCTCGTCGAGGCGGCGGGTGAGGTCGGCGGTGATCGAGGCGTAGGTCTCGTCGTCCATGAACGAGTCCCGCCCGACCTGGGCATAGAACTCGCGCTGGACCTTGGCGAGGGCCGCCGAGACCACCTCGATCTCGTCCTCGACCTCGGAGACCGGCGTGGCGGTCCCGCTGCGCTCCACCCAATGGGAGGCGATGAAGTCGAGGATGGGCGAGTCGTTGCGGTCCAGGGCGGCGAGGCGCCGCAGGACGGCGTTCGTGACCCAGGCGTCGGCGTCGTCCAACGGGATGGCCGTGGCCGGTCGGCATCGGTCGCTACATCGGTAGTAGTTCGACGCCACCGAGCCCTTCTGGTACTGGGCGTGGAGTTTGCCACCCTCGCACGCCTCGCAGTAGAGCACCGAGGTTAGGAGGGAGCGCGGGGTCGGGTTCGCCGCCCCAGGCTTGCGGCCCGGCTTGCCGCCCCCGTTCCTGGCCCCCATGACCCGCTCGTAGCGGGCGACCGTGGCCTCGTCGAGGATCGGCTCGGTCCAGAAGAAGGGGTGGCCGTCGTCGTCGAGGATGACCTCGGCGGTGCCGCCCTTCGGGGTGTGGGCCAGGTGGCCGAGCATCTGCGGCGACCGATACAGGACCGAGAGGTAGGCCGTGGTGATCGGCTTGCCCGACCTGGAGGCGAAGCCCTCGTCCTTGAGCATCTGGGCGGCTTCGCCCAGGGTGGCCCCGTCGATGACCCACCCGATGGATCGGCGGATGGCGTCCGCCTCCTCGGGGGCGACCTCGTAGGGGGACTCCCCGTCGGGGACCTCGTGGTCCTTGGTCCGCCAGCCGAAGCACGGCGTCCGGCCGTGGGCCTTGCGGAGGCGTCGGGCGTTGGCCCTGCCCCACGCGACCCGCTCCCCGAGGATGGCGACCTCGGCGCGGGCCATCTCCGACATGATCGCTACCCGGAGCCGGGCGTCGGGGAGGCTGGAGTCCAGGTTGTCCCGGACGGAGATGATGCGGGCGTCGGCCTCATCGCAGAGGTCGAGCATCGCCCCGGCGGCACCCATCCCCTGGCGGGTGGCCCGGTCGAGGGCGTAGACGACGAGGGTCTTGAACTCACCACGGCGGAGCCCTTCGAGGGCGGCCTCGAACTCGGGCCGGGCCTTCTTCGAGAGGTGGGAGGCGGAGGTGCCCTCCCGCTCTGCGAACACCTCGACCACGTCGAGCCCGAGGGCCTTGGCCTTCTCCTGGCACTCGTGCTCCTGGCCTTCCATCGAGCGGTCGAGGGCCTGTCGGGTGTCGACCGTCGAGTGCCGGACGTAGACGGCGGCGGAGTCGGGGGCGGTCACGACCACACCTCCTCGACCACCTCAACGCCGGGGCGCTGCCGGAACTCGGCGATGAACTCCTCGGCCTCGCCGTTGTGGATGAAGTGCCACTCGCCGGTCCTCTCGGGATGGGCGAGCGAGGTGACGGTGACGGTGCAGGAGTCGCCCCAGGTGTCGAGCCGGATGCTCACTCGGTCGGTCATCACTTGTTCTCCTGCTGGTACTGACACCAGGTGGTGTCGGAATCGGCGCGTGCTGCGTGGTGCGGGGCGTAGGTGGCGATGTAGCCCTGCGCGTCCACGTTGGCGAGGTACCATTTGCCGCTCTTGCTCTTGGTGTAGGCGACCGGGCGGGAGCAGGTGGCGCAGGTGAACAGCGTCCCGCTGCTGCCGTGCCGGTTGCGGGCGATGTGGAACTGCCGGTGGTAGCCGTCGTGGCTGCTGGTGAGGTGCCATACCGGGCTGACGCCCTGGCGATCGGTGAAGCAGCCGTCGCAGGTGGTGACCCAGCGGCCGTCGCGGGTCTTGGACAGGATGTCCTGGGTGTCGGTTCCGCAGAACTGGCACGGGGCCGCGTGGCGGGCGGGCTTCGGGAAGAACGTGATGATGGTGGTGGGCTGGTTCATCACTTGGCCTCCTTGATCTCGGTGAACGAGATGGTGCGTCCCCACGGAGCGTCGATGTCGGCGGTGAGTGCTGCGTGGAGGGCTTCCCGGTCGCCGCCGAGGTCGTAGCACCCGACCTCGATGATGCCGTCGAGCCGGTCGGTGCCCTCGACCTGCCCGCCGAAGCCCGAGGTGTCGAAGCCTTCGGGGAGGAGAACATGGACACAGCCGATGGCGTCGTCGTGACCAAGCCGGGGGACGGCGATCGTGACGGTGAAGCGGCCCCGAATGACGAACGTGCCGTCGAAGTTGGTGTGGGTGGTGGGCTGGTTCATCACTTGCCCTCCGCTGCTGCTTGATCGGTGAAGAATGGACCCGCACCGAGTTCGCCACCGTCGCCCCCGCCCAGCCCGTTCCAGAAAGCGTCGGCGTCGCCAATCGCGTAACCGGCTGCCCGCTCGTAGTAGAAGCAGGCGATGTCGGACTCGTCGTAACCGTGGGCGATGCCCCGCTCGTATGCAGTCATTTCGTCGAGGTTGGAGTTGCCGTGTTCTCCGCAGCACGTCCAAAGGTTGAGGCCGCGCTTGCCGCCGCAGGCCAGATCGAAGAAGTGATCCTGCTGCTGTGAGGTGGGGGCGGTCACGACGACACCGCCCTCTCCTCGACGACACCCTGGACCAGGGCGAGGTCGATGCCGAACTCGGCGGCGATGGCCTCGGGGGCCTTGCCCGCTTCGAGGGCCTCGGTGATGTCGATGTGGAGGTCCGACATCGAGCGCCACTTGCGGGGCCCGGTCTCGGTCTTGTTGGGCTTCGATACTGCTTCCATGTTCTCCCCTTCGGAGTTGATGTGTTTTCCGTTGGGGGGAACTGTATCACCCCAACGGTTCCTAAGTGCAACATGGGGCGGATAATAGGCCCACCTGCTCCCCGCCTCTGAGGGTCGGGGGCTGGTGGGCCTGGGCAGGAATGGAATGGCTAGAGGCGCTCGTGGAGCCTCTCGTGGCCCTGCTGCCACTCGGCGAGCCCGCCAACCTGCCCGTCGATGTGCTCGACCGTGGTGGCGATCTCGTCCAACTTCTGGAGGGACCGGCCGTGGGCGTCGTTGTTCTCGCGGCGGATGAGGTGGCCGAAGCCCGTGATGATGGCGGCGATGACGACACCGAAGGCACCCACGAGTTCGGAGACCACTAGCCGGGGTGTCCTTCCAGGAAGGCCGCGTAGGCGGCGGGTGAATCGAGGACGACGATGACTCCACCGGAGGGCGGCGGGGCGTCGTCGCCGGAGATGGCGAGGTAGATGGGCGTGATGGCTATGACGAGGGCGGTGATTCCGGCGAGGAGGCGCCCCACCTGGGGGATCATCGCGCCAGGGCCTCCCGGCTGCGACTGCCCACGAGGCCGTCCACGACGAGCCCGGAGTGACGCTGGAAGGATCGGACGGCCCGCTCGCTCTTGCGCCCGAAGTCACCGTCCACGACGACCTTGAAGCCGTGCCTGGCGAGGTGGTGCTGGACCCACTTCACATCGTCGCCACGGTCGCCACGGCGGACGAGGCCGGTGGGTTCGGGGTACTCGGGGGCGACGACCTCGGCGGGGAGTTGCACGCCGCCCGGCTCGAAGGCACCGGCCCGGAGGAGGGCCATGACCTCGGGGCCTGGGCATTGTGTCGGCTTGAGTTGCTGGTGCCCGACGATGGCCGTGGCCTGGGGCTGGAAGTATCGGACGAGGGCGATGCGCTGCTGAGCGGCGGCGACCATGTCGGAGGTGGGGAGTTGGCCGGGCCCGAGGAGGAGGCCGAGGGCGAGGTAGCCCTTGTTGTTCTTCGTGCCGCCCTGGGCGCCGGAGCGGTGGAGCAGTCCACGGCCCTCGACCACGGTGCCGTCGAGGCCAATGAGTTCGTTGTAGGCGATGTCGTACCAGCCCCGCGGCGGGCTCATGTGCGCCCGCTGGATGCTGGAGGTGATGGAGGCGGGGTCGGTGTGGATGGGGAAGCCCATCCAATGGAGGCACACGCCCTTCAGGGAGCGCGACACGGGGAGGGTCTTCACGGCAGGAGCGGCGCCCCAGTCGGAGCGCGAGAGGTAGGACATGGGGAACTCCGGGTAGTGGGGAGGGTTACGCCTCGGGGTCGAGGACGGTTTCGACCATCTCGGGGTCGTGGCCGTTCATGAGGGCGGCGATCTCCCGACGCTGGGCCTCGATGATGGCCCGCTGGGTGGCGGCCTCCCATTCCAGGCGGCCCCGTTCACTCAATGCGGCGAGGACTTCTTCGATGGTCACTTCAGTCATGCTGCGGCCTCCTCGGCTTCTTCGGGCGGTGCGGGCGGCGGCGATGCTTCGCGCTCGTATTCGACGATCAGGTAGCCGTCCTCGTCGGCAAGTGAACCCTCGGGTGACTTCATGTGGTCGTCCTGCCGCTCGGCTATGACCATCCAGTTGCAGACCGCGTCGGCCGGGCCGGTGATCGTCAGCGTCTTACCGTCGAGCACCCATTCGACGGCGTTACCGGACGAGGCGACCATCGCCCACGGGTCGCGGCAGAGGGCCTCCCAGGTTCCGTCGGTCATGTGGGAGGCGGTGTCGAGGTCGATGGTGGCGGTGCCGCCCGAGAGGGTGACGGTGCCGCGGTAGATGAGGTCGGCCTGCGGGCCTTCGATGAATGAGTGGCGGAGCCGCCAGTCGCCGCCTCTGGTCGGATGGGGAATGTCGAACGACCCGGACCCTTTGGACAATGCGCCAGCGATTGCGACGGCACCGGCGGTGGTGATCCCGAGTTGCGGGCCGACCCAAGAGGTGCCGTTGTGGTACCACCATTGCAGGGCGTTCCCGCCGCCCGACGCCCGGTGCGACATCAGCCAGGTTGAGTCTGCCGTGTCGTTGCGGAGAAGGAAGTCGCAGACGGTGGACGCGCCCACCACCGTCTGGCCGAGGTTGCCGACAACGGTCAGCGCTACCTCTTCGGGGTCGGAGAATGCCGTCGTGCCGCCGACGATGAGGCCCGTCGGCGTGAACCGTGCGATCTCGGTGCCGTTGTAGCCGCCGTCCTTGATGCACAGCGCATCGCCGTCGTTGTAGTTCGTGATCGCCCAGTCGTCGGTACCCGCCGTCTGGAATAGCACCGAGTGAGCATTGGTGGAAGCACCACGGTCGAGTTCGATGCCTGCACCTGTAGACGAGTCAACGTGGAGGCCGTAACCGCCAAGATTGCCTCCGACCGTGAGCGGTTGGTCAGGGCTGTCGGTCCCGATACCTACGTCGCCCGAGGTGTCTAGGTACAACTGCGTGCCCGAACCGGCGCGGATCGACAGGTCGTTGTAGGCGCTCGTCCCGACGTTGATCCCACGGATGGTCGCCACGCCGCCGACGAGGCCCATGTCCACGGCGTCGGTCGTGTTGCCCACGACGAGCATTGAGTCAATAAGGCGCAACTCGTCCTCCGACTGGTCCCACAAGGCGTAGGAGCCTGCCGTGTCACCGAACGCCTTCCAGTCGTGGCCGGTGCCGTCCACGCCCACGGTCACGTCGCCCTTGATCGTGTACGCCCCGGACGAGACCGACCATGTGTCGAGGTCGAGCAGCGGGACCCAGGCAGAGCCCGAGTAGACCTGGAACTCGTTGGTGTCCTTGAGGTAGCAGGACATCCCCTCGGCGAGGGTCGGCTCCCCGGCGCCCCCGAAGGCGGCGTCCCGAGCAGAGGAGTCGTCGAAGACGGCGACGACCTGCTCCTGGAGGTAGGTCTGGAACTCGGTGGCGGTGACCGTGTCGGCGGTCGCCCAGAGTTTGATGCCTGCGCCTGCCATGAAGACTCCTTAGCCGGGGGCGAGAACGGTGGGTAGGACGGAGAGGACGGGGTCACCGAGGCGCCAGTAGCCGGTCGTATCGGCGGCGCTGGTGGCGTAGGTCGCCCGGATGCGGGAGGCGTTCGTCGCCATGTCCTTGATGGTGATGTCGTAGTTGACGCCCTCGACGAGGTAGGCGCCCGTGAGCGTGGTGCTCGAACCTGGGGGGAGGTAGGACAACGTCAGGCCCGACATGACGTTCATGTGCAGGCACTTCTCGGCGTCGGCGGCCGTCATGGCGTCCACGTCGGTGGTGACCGACGAGATCCGCAGCGACGGCTCGGAGTAGAGGCCCAGGTAGTAGACGCCTGCGTTGGTCGTGGCGGTGTTGTCACAGAGCAGCGTCCGGGTCACGACCCGCTCCCCGAACTTGGTGATGGAGGCGGTGTCGGTTCCGGTGCGGAGGTCTCCGGTCGAGGCGGTGAAGGCGTAGGAGTTGAAGAGCAACTCGGAGCCGTACTCCAGGGTCAGCCCGGTCATCTGGACCGAGCCGGTCCCGAGGGACTTGGCGTCGGAGAACGAGATGCCCCGGTCGGTGGTGCTGGAGTTCTGGCTGTACCAGGACAGGACCCCGCCAAAGTTGGTCGAGGAGGCCGCCCCGCCGTGGTTGATGAGGAAGCGGCCGTTCTCGGTCCGGGTGAGTTGCTGGATGTAGTCGAGGGCGTTGTCGGTGACCGGGTTGGCGACCGGGGTCTCCACCTCGCCCGTGTCGATGTCTCGGTCCAGGGGGCTGGCCTCGTCTGGGTAGTCGACCGATGAGAGGCTCAGAACTCGGGCGACTCGGGTGCCGCACTTCTCGGCCGAGCTGAAGTTTTCGGCGGTAAAGCGGGCCTTGCCGAGCCGGTCGAAGCCGTCGGTGACCGTGATGGTGACCGTGGAGGTGTTCTGCTCGGCGATGTAGTCGAGGTCGGTGACGAAGCCGCGGAAGAGGTAGGTCGAATAGGAGTCCGAGCCGCCGGTCACGGCCGTCGAGATGCGGACCTGGCGGCTGATGAGTTGGGTGTTGCCGTAGGTCGAGTCGGAGTGTCCAGGCGTGAGCGAGTTGTCCCGGTTGTCGTAGGTGATCCGGGCCGAGCCCGAGGAGAACTCGTCGAGGAGCCGCCCCCGTCCGTAGGAGATGGTCGTCCGGGTGACGTGGTCCGAGATGTCCACGAAGGTCGACCCGTCGAAGGCGATGGCGACGGTGGTGACGATGGTGGCGCCCATGTCAGGCCGCCGAGGTGGTCAGCGGGATCGACCCGTTGTGGCGCTCCCACTGCTTCAAGACCGAGATGATCTCGCGTCCTACCTGCACTGGGTCCGTTCCCATGCCCGCGTTGACGGTCAGGTTGATGGTGTTGCCCCCGCCGAAGCCGAACTCCGAGGCCCTGGAGAGGAGGACGATGGCCTCGGGTTCTCCACCCTCACCGATGCGGGCGATGGTGCTGCCCACGGCCACGCCACCACGGGCGAGGTTCGGGAGGCGCGGCAGCGGGTTGTCGGGCAGGTTCACGTCCGGGGCGAAGCGGAGTTCGATCTTGTCCGGGATCTTGTCGTTGATGAAGTCCACGACCTTCTCGTTGAAGAAGTCGATGACGGCATTGGCGAGCCCCTTGGCGAAGTCCGCCACGAAGCCCACGGCGCTGCTCAGGCCCTCGACGAGGCCATCGAGGAGGCTCCCGACGATGTCCTTCCCGGCGTCGAGGAGGAGGCTAAGCCCACCCGTGACGGCGTTGAAGAGGCGGCGCGGGAGGCCGAGGAAGAGCAGGACCACGTCGTCGGCGTTGTCGCTGATGGCGTCCCAGAGTTTTCCCATCGCCGTCCCGGCCCAGTCCAGGAGTTTGCCGCCGAGTGGGGCGAGGGCTTCGAGGAGGCGGAGCGGGAGGCCGAT
>Ga0080013_1005086_pt1 | contig 12508 bp, 13 predicted proteins | sample ETNvirenome_6_85_FD_69236 | JGI IMG/M metagenome (GOLD analysis project Ga0080013, IMG submission 69236) | Marine viral communities from the Pacific Ocean - ETNP_6_85 (SPADES assembly) (version 2) | ecosystem: Environmental > Aquatic > Marine > Oceanic | place: Pacific Ocean | collected 2013-06-19 | reverse complement strand
AGGACAGAATATCGAATGAATATCCAAATTTCGATATGAAAACGAAAGATAAAGGAATAAGAAAGCATATTGACATATATCCACCAGAATTTTCTGAATTAAATTTCAGATTTGATTTACTAGGTGAATTTCCATTTAGTAAGCACTTGAATCATAATCATAACAAGATAGAAGTAAAAAAAGAATATTTTAACTTGATTTTTGATAGAAAAGTTCGTAAATTAGTGAGTACACCAACAGCGTTTGGACGGACAGAATTATATATCTGGTTCCCCCACGAAACCGATGATTTAGTTTTAAGATTTTTAGAATGGGTCTGGCAACCACATAAGACAAGACATATACAAGCTTTTAGAGATGACTTTAAAAATGAAGATGAATTTATTGACATAATAAATAATTACACAGACATACAAGTAGATAAAAATTATCTAAAAGAATTGTTTGATGAATTAATTGAGAAGGGAATTTGAGATGGGTAAAAGAAAAGCATTTATAACAGGAATAAACGGACAAGATGGAAGTTATTTGGCTGAATATCTATTAGAAAGAGATTATGACGTATATGGAATAGTTAGACGAAATTCTATAGCAGAACATCAAGAAAGTAGAATTAATCATTTAGTTGGTAACGGTGTCCACACAGAATATGGTGACCTACTTGATGTCAGCTCATTAGAGAGAATGATGGGAACTATAAAACCTGATGAGATTTATAACATTGGTGCACAATCTCATGTTAGGATTAGTTTTGATATTCCACAATTTACAGTTCAAACAAATGCTCTTGGTGTGTTAAATATGTTAGAGGCTTATAAATATCATTGTCCTAATGCTAGATTCTATCAAGCATCATCTTCGGAAATGTTTGGAAGGTCTGTTGAAGAAGATGGATATCAAAGAGAAACTACGAGAATGGAGCCAACAAGTCCTTATGGTTGTGCTAAAGTGTTTGGTTATAATATAGTTAGACATTATCGATTTGCTCATAATCTATTTGCTGTGAATGGTATATTATTTAATCACGAATCTCCAAGAAGAGGTTCAAACTTTGTAACAAATAAAGTTGTAAAAGCAGCAACTAAAATTAAGTTGGGATTACAGGATAATTTAGAACTTGGTAATATGGATGCTTATCGTGATTGGGGTCATTCTAAGGATTATGTTAGAGCAATGCATATGATAATGAATCATACAGAACCAGATGATTTTGTAGTAGCTACAGGTAGAACTCATTCTGTTAGAGAGATGTGTAATTATGTATTTAGTAAATTGGATATTAATTATAAAGATTTTATAATACAAGATCAAAGATTTATGAGGGCGGAAGAATTAAAATATTTAAAGGGTGATTCTTCGAAGATTAGAAAAGTATTGGGGTGGAAACCAGAATATACGTTTGAAACTTTGATGGATGAGATGATTGAACATTGGCAAAAAGTTTATGGATAAATATTTTTATACAAGTGATGAGATGGAATCTGTATTTAGAAGTCAAGATTTACAATATTCTTCTGACCATTCTATTGATGAATTAATTCAGAGGATGAAAGAGTTAAATAAATTAGATACAGAGGTAATAGACAATCAATCAATTGCAATAGTTGGTAATTCTGGTGAATTGAAGAATAACAAATTTGGTGAATTGATTGATTCACATGATATTGTCATTAGATGTAATTTAGGTAGAACTGAAGGATATGAAAAACATGTTGGTAAAAAGACTGATTTTAGATTTATAGCGGGGAAATCTTTTTGGAGAGATTTAAGTGATCATTTTTCTGCGTATGATAATAATTTTCTTACAAATCTTAAAGATCAACATTTTATAATAAAGGCAGAACCACTGTATCCTGCAATACAAGGTATTATTAAAAATTTTAATACTGGATGTAACATACTATATCTTCGTCAAGATTTTATAGATGGAGCAGAAAGCAGATTAAATTTAAGTGACATAAGTTTAGGATTAACTGCAATTTTATTGGCACTACAATGGTCAGAAAATGTTTCTATTTTTGGATTTACTTTTTGGCAAGAAGATTGGAAAGATAGACATTATTTTGAAAGTATAAAACCATATCCTATAGGTCATAATCATTTACCTGAAAAGAATTATGTAGACCAGTTAGTAGAAGAAAATTTTATAAAGAGATATTAGGAGAAACACAAATGAAAAAAATAGTAATAACAGGTGGACTCGGATACATTGGAACTGAACTATGTAAATTGTATTCAGGCGAAACAAGATTTAAAGATATAACTGTTATTGACAATAGATTTGTATCAGAAAGGGTTAGTCAATTGAGAAATTGGGGTATAAATTTTAAACAGGGTCATATTTTAGATAAGGAATTTATCGAAGATGTTCTAAAAGATGCAGATATAGTTTATCACCTAGCAGGTGTAACTGATGTTGCATATACTAAAACTGAGTCTAATTATGATAAAGATAACGAAATTAGAGAAGTTGGAATTGAGGGTTCAAGAAATATAATTAATCTTAGTCCAGAAAAATGTAAAATTATATTTCCATCTACACATGTAGTATATGAAGGATTCAATGAAACTAAATTTGATATAACGGAAGATATAGAAACAAAACCTGTACTTACTTATTCAAAGGGGAAGGTTCAAACAGAAAAAGATTTAATAAATTCAGATAAAGATTTTGTAGTGATTAGATTGGCATCAGTATACGGTTATTCATTGGATACAATGAGAATAAATATTATGCCTAATTTATTTTCAAAGATAGCTTCACAAAATGGAACTATTAAATTATTTTCAGGTGGGGTTCAATATAAGAGTTTAGTTTCTCTGTTTGATGTAGTTAGGTGTTTTAAATTTATAGCGGAATCCCAAGGAATAAATAGAGAAATATTCCACTGTTCAAATGAAAATATGACTGTAAAAGAAGTGGCAGAATTATGTAAAGAGATAAATTCAAATATAGACCTAATTGAAACAGAAGATGAAATTCCAAATCTTGGATATACTACATCAAATAAAAAACTATTATCAACCGGATTTGAATTTAGGTATAATCTTAGAGAATGTATTAAAGAAATGATAGAAAATTGGTCAGAAAAAGAATTGATAGATGATTTAGAATTTCTTCAACGTGGTGATAAAGAATATATTGACGATAGGGGCAGGATTAGTAATTATGAATTAACAGAACCTATAAATTTAATAGGATATATAGAATCAAAGGCAGGTACAGTTAGGGCAAATCATTATCATCCAATCCAAGAACAAAAATGTTTACTCATAAAAGGTAAATATATAAGTGTAATAAAGGATTTATCTAGTTCTGATTCTGTGTTGGAAACCAATATAGTTAATGAGGGTGATTTGTCAATCATAAAACCAAATGTAGCTCATACAATGGTTTTTCTTGAAGATTCAATATTTTTAAATCTTGTAAGAGGTGAAAGAGAACATGAAAATTATGGAATAACACACACTATTTTTCATGAACTTGTAAATGAAGATTTTAGAGATTTTATAGTAAATTATTATAAGGCAGAGTGCAGAAGTTGTGGAAACGAGCAACTAAAGAATGCGGTTTCTCTTGGAATGTCACCACTTGCAAATAATCTACTTAAAGATAATAAACAAGAGGATGAGTTGTTCCCATTAGAAATGAATTACTGTCCAGAATGTCATAATTGTCAATTATCTGTGGTTGTACCACCAGAAAATATGTTTAATAATTATCTTTATGTATCTTCAACTAGTTCAATTTTTAGGAAACATTTTTCTGATATGGCTATTAAATTTATTGATGATTTTAAGTTAGATTCTAATTCATTGGTAGTTGATATTGGTAGTAATGACGGAATATTTTTAAAACCATTACAAGATAATGGAGTTCAAGTATTAGGTGTAGATCCTGCAAAAAATATTTGTAAAATAGCAAATTCGAATGGAATAGAAACTATTGAAGGTTACTTTGATGATGATGTAACTGAAAATATATTAAAAAATAAAGGAAAAGTAGATTTAGTTACAGGTTTTAATGTTTTTGCTCATTCTGATAATTTAAAAGAAATAACAAATAATATATTTAAATTACTTAAAGATGATGGTACTCTTGTAGTAGAAGTTCAGTATCTTTTAGATACTATTAAAGACTTGACATTTGACAATATCTATCACGAACATGTAAATTATTGGAGTGTTATATCTTTAAATAATTTCTTTAACAATTTAGGTTATAAACTTTATAAAGTAGAACACGTTGATACTCATGGTGGTTCTGTACGAGCATATGTAAGAAGGTCCGTTCGTACTATTGATCCATCAGTAGATAAATTTATTAAAAGAGAAATAGATTTTGGATTAGATAAATTTGAAGTATATAGAGAATTTGGTAGAAATATAGAAAATCTTAAAGAAACGGTTGTAAATAAAATGAAACAACTTAAATCTGATAATAAATCAATTGTTGGATATGGTTCTCCTGCCAAAGCAACTACAGTTTTAAATTATTATGGTATTGATAGTAGTTATATAGATTATATTATTGAAGATAATAAATTGAAACATGGACATTTATTACCAGGAGTTAGAATTCCAATCAAGGGTAGAAATGGAACGCTAAGTAATCCTCCAGATAATATATTGGTTTTGGCTTGGAATTTTTTCGATTCTATAAAAAATAATAATCAGGATTTAGTAGAATCTGGTTGTGAGTTTATCACATTAAAGGATTAATATGGGAGCTTATATAATAGCTGAAATAGGAATAAATCATAATGGTGATTTAAATATAGCAAAACAATTGATTGATATTGCAAAGGTAGCTGGATGTAATTCAGTAAAGTTTCAAAAACGAAATCCAGATGTATGTGTACCTGAACATCAAAAGGGTGTAATGAAAGATACACCCTGGGGTAAGATGACTTATCTTGATTATAAATACAAGGTAGAATTTGGTCAAGGAGAGTATGATGAAATAGACAGATATTGTAAACAAAATAAAATAGATTGGTCTGCATCACCCTGGGATTTAGATAGTTTGGAATTTCTAAATCAGTATGATATTCCTTATACAAAGATACCATCTGCGATGTTAACGAATAATTCATTACTAAAGGCAACATCTTTAACAGGAAGAAAAATTATACTATCTACCGGTATGAGTACATTAGAGGAAATAGACAGGGCAGTAAATATTATAAAAGGTTATGAATATTCTCTATTACATTGTAATTCTACATATCCAGCCCCTGTAGATGAATTGAATTTGAATTGTATAAAAACATTAAGAGATAGATATAAATGTGAAGTTGGTTATAGTGGACATGAATACGGGTTAACAACTACGATTGCATCCATCTGTCTTGGTGCTACTATAGTGGAAAGACACATAACTTTGGATAGAAGTATGTGGGGAACTGACCAAATGTGTTCTGTTGAAGCACAGGGACTGATAAAATTAGTAAAAGGTATTCGTGAACTTGAAAGTGCAATAGGAGATGGTAATAAGATTGTAACTGAAAGTGAACAAGTAATTAAAGATAAATTAAGGGGAAAGTAATGATTAAATTAGATGATTACGTGAGTGGTTTTGTTGATGACCATTCTCATTTTAAGAAAGATAGTAAATTAACTGATTTTCAAAATTATTATAGTCAAAATGGTGAAGATGGTGTATTAGAAAAGATTTTTGAAAAATTAAATATTAATAAGGGTAAATTTATTAATGCAGGAGCAGATGATATAAATGATCATAGTAACGTAAGAAGATTAATTTCTTTTTATGGATGGGATGGTTTATTTATAGAACCAAATAGAGATATGTTGGAAAATGGTAGGGAAAATTTAGAAAAAGATAATAGAGTTACAGAGGGGGAGTTTGATTTTCATGTTGGGTTTTTATCAACTAACCGTGATGAAGAAAGAATTAATAACGTCTTAAATGATTATTATCCCTCTGGTACTTTATTTGATTTTTTAACATTACATATAGATTCATATGAATATTGGGTGTTAAAGGATTTTTTAGAGGGGGAATACGACGCAAAAGTTATTTTGGTTGGATATAATTTTTCTCGTACAGACGAGGTAACATCTCCAGAAAGTTGTGATCCAAAAATAGGACATGTTTCAATTACAGATAATTTTTACTCAGCATCTGCACCAGCTTTAAAAAAATTGATGGATAATTATGATTATCAATTAGTTAGTATATGTACACCCAATAATTTAATTTTTGTAAAGAAGAGTTTAAATAACGGATTATTTGAACCATATGAACAATTAAAAAAAGAAGATTATTATTGGGAGATGGATGCTTGGACACGTAGTAAAAGAAAATTAGTAAACGATGGTTGGGTGGTAGTATGAAAAAATATACATATGATACAACAAAATATAGATTTAGAGAACTTGTTTCGGAAGCACTTGAATGTTCTGATTTGGAAAATATACATGAGTATATGTCAGATTGGGTTAAAGATGATTATAAAAAATTAAATGTTCATAATGAAAATACTACTAATTTTCATGATAAATTTTATAAAAAATTAAATGACAACTGGACAGAATTTTATAAAACGTATGATGATTTTATACACAATGAAATAGTTTCGTTACTTGATGAAAAATTTCATTATCAATATTTACCATCATTTAGAATTCAGTTACCATTTGATAATCAAGCCGTTCATACTTGGCATTCGGATTCGGACCAATTACACAAACATCCAGACGGTGAAATAAATTTCTATTTACCATTGACAAAGGCCTATGGAACTAACACAATATGGGCAGAGAGTGAACCTTGGAAATTAGATTTTAAACCTATGGAGTCTGAGCATGGTGAATATTGGATGGCAAATTTGAATAAGTGTTTACATGGTAATAAACCAAATATAACAAATAATACAAGAATAAGTTTTGATTTCAGAGTTATTCCATTATCTAAATATGATCCAAATTATGATGCTAATACTGCAAGTAAATCAACAAAATTTGTAGTTGGAGGTTATTACAAGGAACTATAATGAAGATTGTATCTATTATTCCAGCGAGAGGTGGTAGTAAAGGAATATCTAAAAAAAATATTGTTGACTTGAATGGTAAACCTTTAGTATATTATAGTATACAAGCATCATTAGATTCGAATGTGGACGATACTTTTGTTTGTACAGATGATGATGAAATTAGTAGGGAGTCATTAAAATATGGTGCAAAAGTTCAAATGAGACCATCCTATTTAACAAATGATATAATTATGCCAGACCTAACACTTATATATTTTGCAGATAAACGAGAATTTGATATATTAGTATTTATTCAACCGACATCACCCTTGATAAAACCAGAGTATATAAATACTGGTATAGATATGATGAAAACTGGAAATTATGATTCCGTATTTACAGTTACAGAAGAACATTGGTTACCAAGATGGGATGAAGATATAAATCCAGTTGATTGGGATATCGAAAATAGACCAAGAAGACAGGATAAACAAAAATTATTTATAGAAAATGGCATGATGTACATAACAACAAGAGATAATTTATTTAAAACTAAATTAAGGTATGGTGGGAGAAAGGGTTTTGTAAAAATACCACTGATTGATAGTTTCCAAGTAGATACAGAAGAAGATTTAGATTTAATTGGGAGTTTGATATGATAGTCTGTGAAGTAGGATTAAATCATTTAGGAGATGAGAGATATTCTAATATGTATTTAAAATTACTTTCAGATATTAATTGTGATGCAATTACGTATCAGATAAGAGAGAATAAATTTTATAAAAGAGATAAATATAAAGATTACGAACTGTCATTTGAACATTATGGTAAGTTAATAGGATTAACTGATAAGAAATTTGGAATCGCACTTGGGAATTCAGATTTAATAGAAGAGTGTGAAAGTATTAATGTAGATTTTTATAAGGTTTTGAGTTGGGATTTAACTAATTATACTTATATAGATAAATTAATGGACATGACAGAAAAACCAATATATATTTCTACAGGAACAAGCTCAATTGAAGATTTAGATAGTTTTTATAATAGATATGGTAACAACAAAAGAATAAGTTTTATACATACCCAACTTACAAAAGAACCAATGGATACAAATTTAAAGTCAATAATTTTTTTAAAAAATAGATATCCATATGGCGTTGGATTTGGAAATCACTCTGAAAATTTAAATATAATTTTGGGTTCAGTTGTGTTTGAACCACAAGATATTTGGTTTTATGTAAAAGGAAGTAGTTATAATTGGAGATTTCATCCAGATGAATTTTGGGCAGTAGAGTTATCCAATGTAAATTCATTGATTAAAGATATTGAAGATATTAAAGATTCATTAGGAACGGAAACAAAAACATCAATTAATACAAAGGGTTATTAATGAAAGCAATAGTTTTAGCAGGCTCAAAGGGTATAGGTAAAGGTATATCTGATCAATTACACCTAATATGTGATGAAGTTGTATCTACGTCTTCATCTGATTTAGATACATCTGATATTAGACAAGTTAAAAAATTTGTGGATAAACAAAAAGAAACAGATATATTAGTATTAAATACAGGAGGACCACCCGCAAAAGATTTCTTCGATATAACAGAAGATGAGTGGTTAAAATATTATAATCAATTATTTTATAGTTTTATTTACATATTACAGAATTTAGACATCAATGATGGTGGTTATATATTTTTAATATCGTCACAACAGATAAAAGAACCAAAGGATACTATGAGTTTATCTGTCTCATATAGGATAGCATTTTCAAGTGTTTTAAAATTATTAACTAAACAATATGGTAAAAGACAGGTTAGTTGTATAAACATAGCACCCGGACCAATAGGTACAGAACGATTGAAAAGTTTAGTCGGTGATATATCAGAACTTGAAAGAAGATTACCAATGGGAAGAGTAGGTACAGTTGAAGAATTAGGTTTGTTTGTAAAGTCAATAGTAGAAAATAATATAAAATATTTAACTGGAGTTACTATTAATTTTGATGGAGGACACTCAAATTACGTCTTATGAATTTCGTTGTATTATATTGTAATAAAAACCAGTATGAAATGTTTGAAGAATTTTCATTCAAATATTCACCAGTTGATTTTAGTAAAGTAGATATATTAGTATTTGATGATAATTCTACTCCTGAACAGAAGAGAAAGTTAAAAGAATTATCTAATAAATATGATAATATTACTTGGATAAATCCAGATGTTAATTCGGATACTGACAATGCCGTTGTTAGTTCTTTTAAGTCTGCAGATACGTATTTAAAAGAAAATAAGATTGATACTAATTGGATATTGTTTTTTGAGAATGATGTTTTTCCGTTTCAAAGTAATTTTTGGGAAGAACTAAATAAAACTATAGATGAACATGATTTTGTAGAAGAAGAGGTTGGGTTGATTGGGTTTAGTAGTTATCAAAGATTCCAAGATGGGTTAAAAAGAACGCCCGGCAGTCCAACAATTGGTAGGGGAAATTTATTGGATGGTATATTAGAACCACCTCATTCTGGGTGGTATAAAGATTTACCTGATGAATATTATAATACAGATTATTTTGTAGTAGAAGTTCCAAATTGGCAATCGGTGTGTGTTAATAGGAAACTATTCAGAGAGTTTATTGAAATCGATATAGAACATATTCATAGATTATTATCAGTAGATTCTGTTTCACATCAGTTTATGTATAAGGGAATATTTAATATAGTGTTTCCAAAACTTTCTATTTATCACGACAGTGGTGAATTAAAGAATAATATTAATTTGAAAATAGATAATAGTTATTCAAGAAGCAATAATTCTGAAGAAATTTTTATGAAAAGATGGGGTTGGAGTTGGGGTTATAGAAATACAAATTTAAGGTCTGAATTTATTGGTACATTTCCAAAATATTTAAATAAGATACAAGATAAACTTTTCAGAATGAATGTACTTGATGGACCAAAAAAGATAGGAGACTTTTGTGAATAAGGTTATTTACACTGCAATAATAGGTGGTTATGATGAATTAATGGAACCAGAAGTTAAACCAGATGGTTGGGATTTTGTTTGTTTTACTGATAGAGATTTAAAATCGGATGTTTGGGAAATAAGAAAAACTTTACCCTTATATGATGATAATACAAGAACTGCAAGAAAACATAAATTGTTACCTCATCGTTTATTTCCAGATTATGAATATAGTTTATGGTTAGATGGTAATATTAAAGTTATAGGTGATGTTAATGAATTATTAGATTATCTTAATGATTGTAATTATGCAACCTTCGACCATTTACAGAATCAATTAGATTCAAGGGGTTGTATTTATGAAGAAGGTTCTACAATTTTACAATTAGGTCAAAATAATATGATGAGAAGTCCTGAACGGGGTACAAAAAATTATAAAGATAATCCAGATGTCATTAAAAGACAAATGGATAGATATAAAGAAGAGGGATATCCACAAAATAATGGATTAGTAGTTCAGATGGAAGTTTTAAGAAGACATAATAAAAAAGATGTAATTCAGGCAATGGAAGATCATTGGGTTGAATTGAAATATAATAGTAAGAGAGAACAATTAAGTTTTAATTATATAGCTTGGAAGGATAATCTAAAATTTAGTTATATTCAAGGTGATTCAAGAAATAATGACTATTTTTTAAACATGGGAGCACACACGGGAAAAGAATGAAAAATTTGGTTTTTATTATGGATGTTAATATTGATGGTGAGGGTAGGTATTCATCGGAAAGAAGATTACCCTATGAATATTCTATATCAAGTTGGAAAAAATGGTGTGACAAAAACGATTGTGAATTATTTATATTGAATGATTTGGTTATGGACAACAATAGGATGGGAATTTGTTGGCAAAGATATTATTTATTTGATATATTGGAAGACAATGGGGTTGATTATGACCAAGTATTAATGGTGGACGCAGATACAATAGTTCACCCAGATTGTCCTAATTTTTTTAATGAAACTGATGGTAAATATTGTGGTGTTGTATGTGATGGTTGTTACGAGTGGGTAAATAGGAGTATTAGAAATTATCATGATTATTTATTTAGTAGTCAAGAATTACTCAAACCTTGGGAATATATTAATGGTGGGTTTCAGATAGTTAATAAAGAACATAGACAGTTTTATCAAGATATTATTAAGTTTTATTGGGAAAATTCAGATAAATTGATATATGCACAAGAAACATTTAAGGTTGGTACTGACCAAACTGTAATTAATTATTTATTAAAAAAGTGGAATATAGATGTAAAAATGTTACCAGTTTGTTATAATTTACAAGATATGTTTAAAAAGAGTTTATTACATATGCCAGGACATAGTTGGTGGGAAGATAGTTTAGAAAATCTTTACAACTCAGGATGGGTGTATCATTTTAATTCAATACCACAAAATCCAAGACATGTACATTATTGGATGAAAAGAGTATACGAGGAGTTATATAAATGAAAAGAGTTTTAATTACAGGTGGTTCTGGAACAATCGGCAAGGCGTTTATAAAAAGATATAAGTCATATGAAATAGGAAAACAAGACAAGTTTAAGTTTTATAATATGAGTAGAAATGAAGCTTCTCAAGCTCAACTAAAAAGAGAGTTTCCATATATAGAGAATCATATTGGATGTATAGAAGATATTGGTAGTGTTTATAGAGTGTTTGAAAGTGTTAAACCTGATATAGTAATACATGCAGCTGCAATGAAACATATAGATATAATAGAAAGTGAACCCATACAAGCGTGTAACATAAATGTAGTTGGTAGTTTAAATATCATATCAGCATCAACCAAATACAATGTTCCTATAACTGTCGCAGTTAGTACAGATAAAGCATGTTCATCTGAAAGTGTTTATGGTGATACTAAACATTTAATGGAAAGATGTTTTATGGATGCCAATGGTGGGGATGTTAGATTTTCTGCTTGTAGATTTGCTAATGTTGCACATAGTAATGGTTCTGTATTGCCATTTTGGTTAGATTTAAAAGAAAAAGGATTACCACTGAAATTAACAGACCCAGAGATGAATCGATTGATATTTACACAGAGAGATGCTGCTGAATTAATAATGAAAACTATAAAATATACAGAGGCGTTTGGTGGTGGATTTGTTGGTTCAACAAAGATGAAGACTACTAATATGTTAGATTTAGCAAAAGTTATATCAAAAGATATTGAAATAGTAGGTAAGAGAGCCGGTGAAAAGGTGGATGAGGATTTAATAAGTGAGAAAGAACTACCATATACCTACGTGAGAGGTGATTATATAATGATTAAACAAGAAGAGAATTGTGGTAAAATTAGCTGTGGACTTATAAATAGGTTAGAATACCCATATAATTCATCTACTGCAGAAGTTATGACTGAAAAAGAAATTAAGGAGCTAGTTTGGAATACAAAATAGCTTGGTTTACAGAAGGTGGGTGGTCTGGTAAAGTTCCAAGAAATCATCCGAATATGAGAAATGATATGGCTTTGGTGAATGTATTAAA
>Ga0080013_1005084_pt1 | contig 12514 bp, 18 predicted proteins | sample ETNvirenome_6_85_FD_69236 | JGI IMG/M metagenome (GOLD analysis project Ga0080013, IMG submission 69236) | Marine viral communities from the Pacific Ocean - ETNP_6_85 (SPADES assembly) (version 2) | ecosystem: Environmental > Aquatic > Marine > Oceanic | place: Pacific Ocean | collected 2013-06-19 | reverse complement strand
TAAAACTCCAAGCAGTACCAGTGCCAGCAGCGAAATCAGTTTCCACTGTATCTTGGTAGATATAGGTTCTTGGATCACTATAACTCATAATAATCCTCCTTTAAGCTGCGCTGTCCCAAATCACAATACGTGACTGGGCCGCTTGTGTGTGTACAATACCGAAGCCACCTAGATAGTACCAGGCGATTCCGCGATCACGCCCAAAGTCACCAGGAATTTTACCCCTGATTTCCTCTGGTACAGCAACCGCTTCTGCAACAGTATCTTCCCCGAAGAATAACGCCCAGTCAGACTTAGTAAGACTCCAAGCAGTACCGGCAGTACCGATACTTCCTTTAGACTTATGAGTCTGTTCAACAAAGCGTACTCCTTCATACCGACCTATCTCACCATTCATGATCATTCGGAAACCCTGATCTGTATACTGCTTGATCGATTCCAAATCATCTTTCATCTGGCGATAAGTTGAAGGCCATGCAATTGAGTAATAATCATCGCCTGTATAGGCGGGGATATTACGCTCTTTCATAGTATCAACAACAAGCTTCACATGCGAAGTTCCTAATGCAACATTATTAGTGAGTGTAGCCGTACCATCGGTAGTCAACGTAATTGCCGTTAGACTTGTACCAGCGGTAGGAACAACTCGTAATGCTGCTGCATTGAACTGCGTAGCTGCTAAATTGTCGAAGGCCTTCTTGGCGTCGGTCTTCAATACCTTCCGAATTACTTCGGCCACAGGTTGCTCAGAAAGATCATCTAATTTACCAGTCCACGGTACGCTGTTACCAGCTTCCGTAATGGTCATAGTTCCCTGAGAAATAGTGAACGAGGTTTCCGGGATAGTATTGGTCTCAACGAGTGTAGTACCTTGAGTACCCACATCGCTGAACACGTTCCAATGGAATGTATCGCCACGATGTAACCCTTGATGGGCTGCATCTTTGACATCGCAGAATTGTCTAAATTTGACAATCGGCTGCACTGCCATTCTCAGCTGACGGCTGAGATTTAAGGCATACATATAACCACCGGAGGTGTTAACTGACCATACTTGTCCAGCCATTTTAAATACCTCCTTTTAGAAGTTATAATACTTGACCGCGTGCTTCCTTCATTTCCTTAATTATATCAGCAGGAGAAGTTGGATAATCATCCTCATCTACCATAACTGATGTAGCACTGGCCGCTTTGGGCTGCTTTACAATCTTTTGTTTGCGTACAGCCCTAGTATTGTCGCGGGTTAACTGAGTATTATTAGTAACCCACTTGCGCGTATACTCAGCAGATGCTTGTATAATCTGACTTGGTGTCCACTCTGGATGTTCGTCCATAAGGATAACTGTATGATTATCGGCAATTGCACGTAACTCAGGAACTTCGGCTATATCTGGATACCCATCTTGAAACTCTATAACTGCATCTTCAAGAGACTTATTATAGGCCCACCGTTGTTGCCTTTCTTGTTCCGCTTGTCTTTGCGCCATGGCCCTTCCCAGGACCTGATTTACAACCTCTTCAATATTCTGGGTAGCAGGTTCTCCGCGCCCTCTATCATTCAAGGTTTTGAATAATTGTGCAGCTTTCACTGCATCATCTTGGTAAAGGGCATCATGGTATTCTTTAACTAAATCAACGCCATTTCCCTCTACATTTGTCGCTTCCTGTTTGGGTGACGACTGTTCTTGTGCAGCTTGTTGCTGCTTCAACTTGGTAACATAGGCATTCAATTGCTGCTCACGAGCTTGTATCTGTCTACCATATGCTGCCGCATCTTCAAAGCGTTTTTGTGACGCCCTATCTTTTTGGTGAGACGACTTCAGATCTTCAAAAGGTACTGATACTTCCTCACCATCTACTTTTATCTTTGTAAACCATTTACCCTCTTGATCCCAAATAGGAGTCTCTTGATCTACAGATTTCTTTACTACTTCCACCACTTCTGTTTCTTCTTGAGAATCTGCAGCTTCAAAATCCTCACCCATTTCTTCCTTTTCCCTAAAGTCAACAATCTCCATCATTTTCTTTTCTCTATCAGAAAGAAATTCTTCTTTATGGGATTCTTCGGGTTCTACATAGCCCTCTCTTACCTGTTGTTCAACGTCATTTACTTCTTGGTTAGTAGCATCCACTTCCTGGGTAGCTTCTTTGTCAACCATTTCATTTCACCTCATAGTTCTCCCGCATCTTTATATCTTGAAAGAACCTCGGCATTTTCGCCATCAGATATTGTCGCATCCAGCCAATGTAAAAGCTTTAATGGGGTAGCGAGGTTATTTGATATTTTACGGTATTCATTTAACTCTCCTTCTGGAGAGCCCCTCCAACCTTCTAATGAAATTGTCTGAAGAGCCCTGATTCCATCTTTGTAATCATTTAGAGCTCTAGAGCAAACTGCAGTTCCAGTTGATGATCTTACAAAATCTCTTGTTTGATTTGAGACCTTTATTCTTTTTAATAAATCTTCAGTAGTAAGGTCGTCAGGATTATATAGTTCTGACATTATCCTACAGCGTATGGAACACTGGCATAATCATCGCGAGCCATTATCCCAACAGGTCCTTCCTCTACCATTTCTGATTGTCTAGTTATCTCTTGTTCAGCTATCTGATTAACCAAAGCATCTCGTTGTAACATCAATTCCCCTCTTCTAGTTTCAGTATCTGATTGTTTTAATTGAAGCTCTATGTAGTCCAATTGAGACCTCATTTGAGCTATTCTTACATCAGCGCCAGCCTTTATACTAGCGACCGCTGCATCACCTTTTTGTTTCAATGTCTCAACCTGCAATCTTGCTTGAGTCTTTTGCTGTTCAGTCTCAATGAATTGCTGCATCTGTTGTAATTGCTGCTGAAGTTCCTCTATTTGAGGATCTGCTTCTGAATTAACAAATCTGGAGCCATCCTTAAAACCAAGATGTCCAAATACTTCCTTAACTATCTCTGGAACATTAAACGTCTGTACTACACCTGGAAGTTCAGCTAATGCAGTAATTCCCATCATAAGGCTCTGAATCTTCTTCATAGGATCTGTAGCATTTATACCAACATTAACCTTTAACAATACATCCTGTCTAAGAAGATCATCCATTAATGGATCAATGTCAAACTTAAATTTATTTTGTGCAACCTGTCCGGCTACAGCAAGTATAACTTCATCAGTCTCATAATACTGTTCAAGCCTAAGTAATTGAGTCATTACCTTTTCCACCCATGATTCCGAAAATGTTCTAAGAACATACTCGGTTATAGTGGCTCCAGTACCGGCCATAAGGTTCATGCCGCCTACTGTTTCATTTAAAGATCTAGCACCCTGTACTGTAGACGTTGAGAAGTTACCCTGCAGCTCATCAAAATCCATATTGATTCTATCTTGCTCCGCATATGCAGAACTAGTAACATCACGAGTTTCAATTACTCTAACATCTTGATCTGGATCATCCATCTCAACTGCACCACCAGGCACAGATCTGAACAAGGCATCTAAATCTATATTTCTATCCCTACGGATATGATACCTTTTATTCATTACTAACTTAACGTTATCAAACCTCTGATTCCATATCTCGTTAGCAGCGGCTTGCAATTCTTGGGTCAACTGAACTGTACCAGCAGGATATATCTTATGGGCCTCTATATTAACATAGCCCATTACATACGGTCTTTCGCTCTCTCTTAACCATGGATACATTTCTAACAATGGTTTAGCGTCAGTCAAAAGATGCTCTGTTCCTGCGGTAAAAAAGCACCAATCTATGCCATCCTTCCTTATTACATTCTTATGTATCCAGGTAATCTTATAATCTGTTATTTCTCCATATCCTGCGCTGCTATCAAGTGGATCCATCCTAGGCTCGTCCCTAGTTAAACGAGTTGCATTATCATTCTCCCTATCTTCCACATGTAATAATACATTCGGATCAACATACTTCCACTCTCCATCATCCATCTTTTGCACAACATCCTGTATAAACATTGGGATTAGATGTATAACATATGGTGATGAATGTATTGGATCTGCCCAATCAGACGCAGGATCAATCCTTATATTTTCGGGAGATATTAATTCTATAACTGGTTTATCATTGAGAGATGTCATTTGTTTCTGAACAACAGGATTGCCTTCCATATCAACAACTGGAGCATCCTTACTATCCACTTCTATATAGCTTTCTTCCTTCTGCTCAAAATCCCAATATTGATGGGATACACAAATACCCTGAACTGCTGCATCCTGTAATGCTGCAGTTATAGTTTGAAACCATGGTATAGTATTTGTTAACCTATACTGAAGTATTGATTGATCAACAACAGCTGCAGCCGCCTGCATAGGATCATTAGGATTTCTAGCTGTAACATTTATAACATCTTCATTGGTAAAGAATGCAACCGCCATAGCAGACTGAAGATTACGAACGGCTGTTCTTGTCTTAGGTCTAAAGAACTTAGATCTCTTTGAGTATGCTTCTGTATTATATTTAGATCCAGCAGGATGGTAGCTATTAAATAGTGATAAACTTTTATCCCACTGAAATCTAAGATTGGCATCTACCCAATCAGAAGAGCTTTCATAAGCCTGCCTAGCTATTCTTAGCCACTTATCTTCAGTTTTACCCTTCTCTGGACTTGGATCTTCTATACCAGGATCTGGTGGAAGATCTGCTCCAGCCAAAGGAGGTGTTGGATTAATTAAAGACATTAACTTCTATCTCCATTAAGTTGTCCCTTTAGATCCATCTCAAGATCCATATATTTATCTTCATTAAACTTGCTTCTATGCTGCCTGTATCTTTCTAATATTTCTCCGCCAGCATTAGTAACTGCTTTGTAGTCATTATCAATCTTATCTTCGTGAAGAACAAATCCCCAATTACCAGATAACCTCATTGATTTTACGCCTATAACACCATCCATAACATGGACTGCCCATAGCCACCCAGGATATTTTTTTTCAAGATGCTCGGCTACACTCTTAGCAACGGAATGATCCTCCGCAATAAACGTATCACCTCTTTCTAGTTCCATATTTATTCCTTTTCTTTTCTTTATAAAAAACCCTATTACCATTATCAAATTCATAAGTAACTACTGGAGAACTTAATTCTGGATCTACTTTGTAAGCTATCTCACCCCAATTATATTTTGTTTCTTTAGTATTCATCATATTAGCTGTATTGATGGTAAGAATTTAGGTGCTCTATGCTGAGGATCTGGTTTCTGACCGGATAAAATAGCATCATATGCAGAAGGATCAAAACTAAAAGTCTGACCTACCGATGGTCTGGTGTCTATAAAGTCATCCCAACTCTCAGATTTAGATTCCCAATCCCCAGTTATTGTATCCCATCGAATGTTCTCTGGATTTATATCTAAAGCACCAGACGGAACCAAAGCAAAATGTCCTGAGACTGCATATGGAGTATGCATAGTTGTGGTCATAGACCCAGACGGTACATACGTCAAATGCAGGATATCAAGTGATGGCGCAGATGGAGATAATGAAAAACTATTTTTATCAGGCTGTATAATGGTCCCAACAGCAACAGAAGGAATAGTTAATGTATCTACAGGATTATCCCAATCACCAGTAACTGTAGTCCATGTTATGCTAGAAGAATAACTGTCCCATTCATAGTTAGCTACAAATTGAATAGCTCCTGATCCAACTGAAATTATTGTTCCAGTAGGAGAAGTAGGAGCAGAACTAGAGAGTGCTATACTGCCTTTAGCAGGAGAAATACTTGGACCATCCCAGCCCCTGCTAAATTTGGAATCATTCCAATCTCCAGTAGTTGCAGCCCATGTAGTAATTGACATTATTATTTTTCCTCTACCTAAATGGTGGTCCTAAGAACCAATTAACTAGTGAAAATCGTTTTCCTTTTATAACTAGTTTAGCTTCATGTTTTAAAAATAAGGGAAAAAATACTAATACTTTGGATGCCTTGCCTTTATTTCAGCAACCTTGGCTTGCCATGCATCCAGACCGTTCTCCGTGATAAATTCAATCTGGTCTGTTGCCATTCCGTATTCGGAAGACCTAGCACTAACAGCAGCATTTGATAATTGTTCCGCGGTCTTGGCGACCTGATCCCATGTCTGTGTCCAATTACCGCTAACCAAAGCGGGTGTGCCTTCTGAAACTTTATGCGTGTCTGATTGAGGTTTAGATACTTCTGCAACCTCTACGACACCATAATCGGAACGGATGTCAGCCCTCTGCAAAGAATCTTTTGGAAAACTTGTATTTGGGTTGTCCTTCCGTAACATACCATGGTCATACGGATACTCCGTAATCGCGCCATTTTCTACTTTTGCATACCTCATATTATTTTCCTCTTATTCATTGCCAACTCTTAAACTGGTGAGTTCCTTGGTGCGTTGTTTTAACGCTTAAATCGCAATACACTTTTATTCCTAATTTGTTTCTGAACTTCCAGCAGGTACTAAAATCTTCTGGGCGATATATTCCATCCTCCATTACTCCGACATAAAATACATCCCATGCTTTTCCTTGAGATTCATCACCGCGGCTGTATTTAGGAAAGTCATCATACGGAGTAGAAATTTCAATCAAGGCATCTATTGCTTTCCTGCTGAACATCAAGCAGGCATTTCCAATATGCTCAATCTCGGCAATTGATCCTTCTTGGGAATAAATCTTTCCAATGTTTAATACCGGAGAACCATCAGGATTAAAACCTTTCAATGCTACGGGAGCACCGATTACATCCTTACCACTTTTTAAAAGTTTTCCGATTCCGCCCGCTTCTACACCAGTATCCGCATCCACAAATAAAAGATGCGTATATTCAGGATGTGTATGGAAATAACTTACGATGGAGTTCCTTGCTTTCTTGGTAACCTGATTACCAATCTGCATAAAATCAACATTGACTCCATGCTGTAATCCGTCTCGCAAGAGATGGGTCATACTATTGAAATAATCTATCGTCATCTGACACCCATAACAGGGTGTCCCAACTAGGATATTCAAGCTACGTCCCGCATCTCCATAAATACATATTCATCTTTTATTAGGTCAGTGATACCTATTCTTGCCATCACAGCATGGTGGGCATCTTGGAATATCTCGGCACACCTATCTAGGAAATCATACAGGTGGGTTACAGATGGGTACTTACCTTCTGCCACCATAGCTTCTACTTCTGCCAAGTAATCTACGATTAACTTCTTTGCCGTAACCGGATGGATACCGAACTGTTCTAGGTATTCCATCGTTCCCATGTTCATTCCGCCACTGACTAGTATGTTCCGAATACAATTACGAAAACCCATCCTGATATGATTTGAGATTTCTTCTTTTTCAAAATCCAACTCATTCCAGTTTGCCGGAATATTGTGGGCTTTCATAATCTCTTCATATGTATCTTGGAACATCGCAAGCTGTTTCAGAGTTGCTTCAATATATGTTTTAGACCTGTGCAGACCATGCTGCATTTGGTCGGCTTCAATCATGGAAAGCTCATCATCTTTAGCTCTCAGGTCGCGCAACTGTACTTTCTTTTTACGCAAGTCAAATGCCGAATCTTCCAGAACACCTCTCTTCTTTTCAATCTCTGCCAAGACCTGACGCAATCTCCGGTAAGGAGCATCGCACATCATGGTCAACGACATCAGTTGAGCAGTAGTTTGAGTATTCTTCTTGCTGAAGGAATTGAGAGTTCTATCCATCTCCTTCATACGTTCTGAAATCTTGGCTAGTTTTTTATCATCAATAACAGCGAACTCCATATTGAGTTCACTCATTAAAGCTAGGCTGTTATCTTTGGCTATAGAAAGTTCTTTTGTCATTAAGTAAATCCATTATCTGTGGCCCCGGTATGCCCATATTGTAACAAGGCATCTCCAAAGTCTGATGAGTTTCCTGTCGAGTTAATTGTTATATATTGAATCGTATTGCTTTCATTATTTTGATTCCAACCATCACCACCGTACTGGTAGCCCCTTTCATTTACACCGTTACTTCCGCATTGGGCTAGTACGATGTTCTCTATTAAGTCTCCAAAGTCAGTAGCGTTTCCTGTACTGTTAATCGTGATGTACTGGATAACATTATGTAACACATCACCGCTTCCAGGATTGTTATAACCGTGCATACCGATACCTCTTTCATTTGTATCATTACTGCAAGAACCAAGGAGTGTCATGTTGGCTACAAGATCACCAAAATCAGTAGCATTTCCTGCGGAGTTAATCGTTATGTAATCACAAGTCCTCATTGAAGCATCGTTATACAAGGTAGTAGTACCTGTATTTCCTAGCATCACTCCCCTTTCATTTGTACCATTACAGGTAAACGCACCAGCAGGGCCGTGCCTAAAAGGTGTAGTTGTCCGATCTCCAAAATCAGTGGAATCCCCAGCGCTGGAAACTGTGTTGTATCCAATCTGGGTTCTATCGGTAGTAGTATGTAGATTCCAAACAGCCCTATCACCAGTACCATTACTTCCGCCACCCTGCGTTGAATCCTGTGCCGAAGCCGCTCTCAAGTAATCCCCAAAATTTGATGAATCACCAGCAGATGAAATAGTTACATACTCTATTGTGTTGGTCTTACTCCAAGTGCTCAGTTGACCGCCACAAATAAGACCTCTATCTGTTACACCATTACTAGCGCAAGCTGGTTGTCGCCCAGCTGCGGACGCATCTCCAAAGTCTGTTCCATTACCGGTAGACGAAATAGTAATATATTCAATTACATTGTAAAATGTGTAGCTGGGATGATCGGAGTGCATTCCCCAGAACTTCAACCCGCGATCACCACCACCTGCGGAAGCACCTGCTGCTCCAAATAATCCTACTTTTGCTGATCCTAATGGCATTACATAATTCTCCTATTAACCCATATCTAACCCTGCGGCGAACCCATACCATATTGTTCCTTCATCAATAGTCGTAAATGTAAGCGCATCTACACCAGAAGATGTCAGGTCTGGCGCTGATCCACCAGCCCAATCGACCGACGCTGGCCAGTTCACAGTTTGTGATCCACCGTTAGTTAAAAGAAGGGTGAATGAGCAGGATTTTCCAGTAGCAGATGGGTTGCTGAATACAAAAGTTTGTTCAGCAGTAGATACTGTTGCGGAAACTACATTGCCAGACTCAATGTCAATTGTGTCAGAACCTCCGCCAGTATCTCCAATGGCATTTAATGTCTCAGCAAAATCCGTAAACCTTGGTCTTGTGATCAGTTGATCAGCGGCAGCTATCGTTCCAGACATGGTTCCACCAGCAAGGGGCAGCGCTGCAATATCTGATAACACTTCAGCGGCGCTTCTCCCTTCTACTGCGGTTCCATCTATTCTCAAGAAGTCATCATCAACAACGCCTGTAGTAAACTGCGCTACATCGTATTGAGAAATACCCTGAGCAACTGATAGTTCAGTAGAGTCTATGTCTAAGCCGCCATTAGCTTTTAGGTCTGTGCTAAAAGTAGTTCCTGTTAGATCAAGTCCATCGCCAGCAGTATAGGTGGTGTCGGTATCTGGGGGAACCTGCCAAGAACAAGTAGCATCACCATCTTCCCTTAGAAACTTTGTTCCTCCAGATTCTCCGGTAGATACTACGGCAGTTCCTTCATAACCCCCATCCAGCAGGTTCATCTCGGACTCATCTGTGGTGATAGCGGTCGTTCCAGCTAGACCGCTAAACTGTGTCTTTAACACAGTCTTGATCATTTTAAGATGATCATCGCCCTGACCTACGGGATCACTAACTGCGGGGTTAGTATCAACTAACTCACTAATATATGTGGCTGATTCTAAGGCCATAGTAATCCCCTATTATGCAGATGCGGCTGTTAGCGTTACTGTAATTTCAAGAGTATCCCCAGAGATAACTGCCCTCGATGAGCCAAAGTCCACCACTCCGTAGAGTGTTCCACTAGTCCCCGACTTTGCGCTAGCATTAGCCAAAAACGCACCGTATACAGTAGTTGTACCGTTGATTGAGAAGGTTGCCTTACTCGCAGAGTTATCTACACTCCCCGCAGATGGGGTTCCAAGAACTATTGTTTGTCTAACACTCTCAGAATAGTCTGTTATCTCCGTCCAAGAACTATGAGATGCCATGGTATCAGCAGCCAATGCTGTGCCTGTACTTTTCAGCCCAACGCACCATGTTGCTGTGTAAGATGACCCCTTAAAAAACTCAGTTAGTAAAGCGTTCAAGCCAGCGGTAACAATTAAGTTATCGTTTAGTTCTCGCCATTTTTCCTTGCCATCAGAACCCTTGCACACAACTTCCCAAGTATTCTTCAGACGCAGATCGACATTGTTGTCTTCTTTCATTTTCAGACCTCCGTCTGCTGTCATTCCATTAGTTAAATTAATCAATTTGGATAGTCCACCTTTGTCCATGTTGTTGTTACTTCATCCTCCTCATTCCATAAAAAGGAGGTGCTTCCCAGCATTCCTACGCTCACCGGATATATAGGCTCATCTGTAAATTCTGTGATTGGATGAAATGCGGAAGTATCTTCCATAGCAAAGGTTATGCTCTCTACAGCATCCAATCTATCTGTTACAGGTGATGTTAAATCTGCCCCAAATATAGCGTTTTCAGCCACTGTATGGTCATGCCCAACAGCTTGCGCTGCCGTTAATGCTATTGTAATAGCTACTGGCTTTATTGGTACTACAACAAACGTCTGACCTACATCAGCCCCAAATGCTATAGAAAACCCAATCGGCCCCAACTCCTGCGCCCCGGTTCCTCCAACAGCTTGTGCGAAAGTAACCGAATTGCCTTTAGCAGCAGTATTCCAGTTTATCCCTATGTTGCTCCACAGGATAGGAGAGGTAGCCTCTGCCCAAGTAATAGGAGCCGTCATTAAACGTATCCGCTAGTGTTCATTACCCTGAGCGCAGAGCCAGAGTGTCTGTCCTTATTGTCCTGTTCCTGTAGATCAGCAATACCCTGTTGAAGGGCTTGCGCCCAGAGAGGAACCCTCTCATCATTCATTATAAAAGGCTCTGCCTCTAGCATAGTTCCATAGAGGTATATATCTGGGGCGTTAGTTAATAACCAATTAATAGAATCAGGGTATCCTGATGTTGTCGCACTAGCAAGGTTGTCAAACTTTTTATAGAATAACATTTCCACTTCCATTATGGTAGCAGGGATTGGCCCAAAGGATACCTCATTAGCTAGAATGGTATAAAACTTAGGGGTTCCCTGTGTACTGCCTCCCCATACCCTATCATATATCTCTGGGGTTACATAAGATAAAGTTGTCAGGGGCGATGTATTAACCTGGAAGTTACGCATCTGTATATAACTGGCTGGCAATGCTAGATTTCTCTGGGCTGCCACTGTAGAGGCGGTTTCTTTTGTTTCCATAGAACGTAAGCGCAAGACTCGATTGAACCTTGCCTCTGCCAAAGCTATGAACTCTGGTATCCTATCAGTTAGATCATCCCTATCTAACCAGTTAGCTACAGCCGTTTTTAATTCGGTGTAGTTGCTAATAGCCATTAGGGTGTAACATTACGGGCTGCAAAAAATACGTTCTGATTTAAGATTCGAAAATTTCTTTGTGTGCGTCCTAAAACGCCATGTGCGTATAACCACATAATTAAACCCTCGTTGGTGTAGTTCTAAAGTATTTGTTAGCGGGGTCGTTGAGATACCTCTTCATAAGATTATGATCTCTCTGTATCTCCCCGTTGGTTTCTTTCATCCATTGAGTCCATATATTCGTAGGAATAGAAGCAACGCGTACACCTTCCCCAGACTTGCCGGGAGTAAGCAGATCACCATAATTATTATAGGCTTGCTTATTCTCTTCTAGTATAGGCTCAACATCCTGTCGTGTATTTATAGTAAATTCAGTCTCATCAGCGTTTGAATGAAACGTATCTACTGGAGTAGGATTACCTTTCATTACAAGTGATACCCCGGATCATTCCCTTCTACTATCCTATTTACACGCTCTTTAGTAGTTAGTTTCTTTACGGACTTCTCAGGTTTTTTACTATCTGATTTCTCCATAGCCTTCACAGCCTTTTTAAGTTCTGCTTTAGTAACCATATCTATCCTCTAGAAAATCCATTCTTACCAGATGCTTTGACGCAAGCATCAATTATTCCATCTATATTGCTGTAACCTTTTCCACCCTTTGGTTCTTTCACAACCTTTGGTTTCCCCTCACTATAAGGGGGAGGATTCATATCTGGGCCAGCAGCAGTTGCAGTACCCTTATTGGGTGGTTGTCCAATTTTTGCCATCTCGTTTCTCCCGTAAGGCAAAGCCCCCCGAAGGGGGCTAAACCAAAACTAATTTACTTTACACCTCTTAACTGACCATTGCCAAACCCATTCTTAGCGCGTAAGCCATACTCACAAATCAAAAGCTGCTTTACACTGTCACCAGATTTCGCAAGAGTTTCCGTTCGGAAAGGACGCAAGTAATCAATAGACCACAGATCGTAGTCAAAGAAATATGCGGTCGTAGCAACTGAGAAACGGTTAGGAACAATCTTAAACGTACCA
>Ga0080013_1005083_pt1 | contig 12515 bp, 17 predicted proteins | sample ETNvirenome_6_85_FD_69236 | JGI IMG/M metagenome (GOLD analysis project Ga0080013, IMG submission 69236) | Marine viral communities from the Pacific Ocean - ETNP_6_85 (SPADES assembly) (version 2) | ecosystem: Environmental > Aquatic > Marine > Oceanic | place: Pacific Ocean | collected 2013-06-19 | reverse complement strand
GGACGTTAGTTTCATCAAATACAAACACCGGAAACGCCCAAAACAAAACAGGTTTTTCCTGCTGTCCGAATTGATTAGTACCAAGTTCGTTTATTGGTATTTCTTCCAGTGTTTTACGCCGGATCGGTTTATTATTTATAAAGGCGCGCCAGCCTTCGATCATAGAACCATCTGTAAATGCACCCAATATCCTGACTTTAGACGGATTCGGTAAGGCTTGTCCGATTTGATTGACTTTGAAGTATGATCCGCCAGCGGCTTGTGCTTTGACCTGCGGGAAAAAGCCGACTTTTTCTTCAGCGATGCTATTAAGGAATTCATTCGTTGGCATATTTTTTGACTCCATGATCGGGTTCGTTGAGTTTTAATGTTTCGTTGTTCGTCTGCTAAAGTTGCTATTTCTGCTATTTCTGCTCTCATACGCTTCTCATTCTTTGGATGATTAAGGCGAAAATAAACCCGCCTATAAGTTTTGCCGCAAACTGCGCCATTATGATTTCAGGCATTAAGGCGCCGAATGCGATTGTTGGAAAAACGATTGAATCGACTGCGCTTCCTGCGATGTTGGAAACGTTCGATTTAATTAGGAATTTACGAGACTTTAGGAATTGATAAACGAAGGAATCTGCAATCGAGGAAAGACCAAATGCGACCGTGCTTGCAAAGGCGATTTGCATTGCATCAAGATTCAATAAAACCGTGATTACTGATCCACTTATAATCAACGTTCCCATCTTCACGATTAGACGGTCACCGAATACATCATGCAGATAATCGCGTAGTGATAAATCTAATCCAATAAACAAGAAAGCAATGGTTATCGATGCGCCTGGGCCAAAATGACTTACTGCCAAATTTGCGGCTACTATCGAAATCAAATATATACTGATTGCTCGTTTTGCTCCCATAACATGAACTCTGTTTGAATTGGTTTCCGTTTCCATATTGAAGGCGATTGAAACGACTCGATTCGGTCGATTAAAACGGCGCCTCTCGCGTGATAAGATATCGGCCTGTATGATCCGGTCCACGAGTTAGAATTTGATTCTCTCATAGACGTTGCGACCATCGTGGAATCCGCTGACGCTAACGGGATATTTCGGAATATTTCAGGGCGTAATCCACGTAAAAGATGCACACGGCACGCGGGTCGACCTTCTCGATCACAGATCCGATCAAATGCTTGATTAATACGCATCCACCATTCAGATGAATTCGGGTCCAGGCCGGGGCCTGACCCGATACAAACGCGATAATACGAACGGGCTAGAAGCCCCAAACGTTCTAATGATTCGTTTGTATGCCAAACAGGTGCGCCGTCATCCAAAGGACAGTCTTCTAACAGACGGTCCTGTTCTGTTTCTGTTCCGCCTATAACATCTGGAATAACGAAAAAATCCATCGCTGGACTCCGGGCGATTTCAACGAATGCGTAGAATTCATCAAAATCTATTACTTTTCCTTTACGCCAGATACTAAACGCCCCGTTATCGATGGCGTAGGATTGGCAAACTTCCTTAACTAGAGATAATTGAGAAGTATTTGCATAAGAGACAAACGCATGGCGGCCCGATAAAATTCGCGCTGATGCATCATCAGAACATCCTAATGGTCCGCCATGGTAATGAATCATAAAAATACTCCTTTGATTAATTGTTAAAAAGCGTTAACTGTTGGAATTTATTGGGATTTGCTCGTTTGTTGATACTTTCATCATTATTGAAATTATTTTTTAATATATACTCCCATCTTATTTTTTTAGAATCGCTCAAATCGTTTCTGTTTTTTCTGTTTTTCCAGGTTTGGAAACCTTTGCTCTGAGTTTCAATCATGCTCCAGTTACTCGATTTGTAAATTGTTCCAGAATGTACTTTTGTATCTTGGTATGAAATCAATTTATAGATATCTGGTAACCTTTTTTTAATAATTAACACCATTATTTTCAAAAACCGTGATGCGGTGTTTTTGGGCGCCTCATCACAAATTGCCATTCGCCTTAATTCATAAATAAATCTTCCATTTCGCAATCTATTTTGAGCTATAGGTTTAGACCACCAAGCAACCGCAAAAAGACGTCCAGAAAATTCCGCTCCAAAACAAATCCCATCCCAGCAATTTGTGCAAATAGGCAGTCTTGAATGCCATTTTTTATTTAAATCAATGAATATATCTCTTTTAATTTCTATTATTTCGAACTGGAGCGGCGAGGTCGGTATTGCACCGCCATTTTCCACTTGGAATAGTGGTTGTGTTTCTCTTACACTATCGCCGCAAATTCTCATAAAAACACTCCTTTCATTATGCTTTCCCGCGACAGGTCATTCGCCATATGAATTTACGATGCGCCGAATGCCAGGGCGCGGACCCGTTAACCCAGTTTTTTGCCCTCATAATGGAGAATGAGAGCCGAGAAGGAGCGGGCTTTGCACGGGAAAGCTTTAGATTTTAACTGGTTCAATCACCCACTCGCCGCCTTCCTTTGCGGGCTTCGGGTAGCACTTATAAAAATAGAACGCCTTGAATTTATTCGCGGCGACTTTGAGTTTGCTAATCGAGTTCATCTGATTCGATTGTCCTCCTGCATGAAATGCGCTGGCTTTGACCTCAAAGAATGCGCATCCAAGTTTCGGGTCAGAGTAAACCGCAAAGAAGTCAGGCTTATAATGCAAACGCTCAGCGAGTTTGAACGTTATGGGTTCAAAGAAATATTCGATGATTTCGCCCTTGAGCATCAATCCATCAAGAATCTTTGCAAAACGCTCCTCGGTCTTGCTCATCGCACCTGGAACACGGCGCTTAATCGGTCGGTTGTGTGCTTTCATCCCATTCTATAAGTGCATTGTCATAATTGGCGCGAGACTCATGCATAATATCCAAGAGGACATCTGCGCATTGCTGAATAGGTCAAGTTGAGTCCTTTGCATATTTCCGCTTAACGGTTTGCAGATATTCCCGAATGGTCATGCGCCCATATTCGGTAAGTATTTCGTCATTGAAATAACGCGGTTCAGGACGCGTTCCGGTATAATCGTAATCGCACCCATCCGGCCCGATCCAATTCAATATGCGATCATTCGGATGCGTCATTTGTTCTTCCCATCAATGAACGCCTGAACTTCGCTTCTGAGATAGATGCGAGGGCCGCCAGGGTATAAATATTTGAAGTTGATACCCCAGAAATTATTGAGAAATTTCTGGTATGAAACACCGCAAAGGGTCGCGGCATCGGTAGTCGTCAGAAGCTCATCGCTAGAAGCGCTGAACAAGTCCTCGCCATTATCAAATGGGGCGTCCGATGCCCCTTTCTTCGAATCCATTCGCGTGCCTTAATAATGTAATTTTGCGTTTTGCATTTAAAAGAAATATACATTTACCATTCATATATGGTCAAGACTTTTTTTAAAAAAAAATGTCTTTAATAATATCCTTAATAATATCAAAGATTTTGGGAAATATTATTTCAGGTTACGTCCGTGTTTCATCGCGTGAACAGATAAACGGAACCGGGATCGAGCGCCAGATCAAGGCGATTGAAACATTCGCAGAGAATATGCGCACAAATATGCGTACCCCCCGCATAAATTTACGCATATTCACCGAAGAAGGCATTTCGGGAACCGTGGAGAAGCGTCCCGCATTCTCCGAAATGATCGCATATGCCGATGCAAACGACTGCAAAATTATTATCATTGAAGATATGACACGCCTGGCGCGTGAGCTTTTGCTACAAATGCAACTTGCGACCTATATCGCATCAAAGGAAATCGATTTGTATTCGGCGAATACTGGCGAGAATATATCTAAAGCAATTTATGACGACCCGATGCGTAAGGCCATGATTCAAATGCAGGGTGTATTCAGCGAGCTTGAACGTTCCACGATGGTAAAACGTATGATCGGCGGGCGTAAAATTCAGCATGAAACCGGAATGCGTAACGGGAAACGGATCGAAGCGCGTGATAGAAAAGGAAAGATCCGCATTGAAGGACGTCCACGCTTGAGCGAAATAAACCCTGAACTTGCTTTGCGTGTTATCGAACTACATAAGAAAGGAAAGACGCTCTACGGGACTGCAAAGATATTGAACCTTGAAGGGTTCAAATCTTCAACTGGCGGGCTAATCTACCACACTCAGGTTGCAATTATTTTAAAGGATTGGAGAAAAGGCGTGTTTAATACGACCAAAGCGCTTGACGCGGTAGAATATCAAGATGAATGAATCGGTGTTTGTGTACGCCTTTTTGTTTAATTCCGATGCCGGAAAAGCCGACGCGCCGGGCGTGGTCGACCAGGGCGAGCGCCCGTGGTCCATAGATGCGTATATCGGCCCCCATCGATTGAAGATGGGCGCTTTTAGGATATCCGCCTGAATCCTTATTATGTTTCTCGCAACGCACTCCTGACGTTATGGAGAGCGGCCCTAGTTTGTCACGTACAGACTGCAACATCTTCATGAAATTCTCGTCCATATTATCAAGCCCGCAACCGCATTTGCATTGCATCTCAGCGCGGCTGAAGTTCGGCGTTAGCATATCAGCCATGCAAAGCCCCGCGTAAGCGATGAAAGTCCGGCGTAATATAAGCGAACCGCATTAGAGTTTCCCGCCCATCGCCTTGAGGTATTCGGCAAGGATTTTGTCATCTAACTCGTTTTTGGTCGATTTCACGAGTTTTTCCAAGAGAAGAAAAACAACTTTAATGAGTAGTTTTTCAGACAAAAAAGATAACGCCATCGTCTTTGCGACTCCGGCAACAACGGGCGCGAGTGCGGCAATCATATCTTATCCAGTTTTAGTTCAAAACGCCGGAGGACTTCGGTCAAAAGCGTAACGCTTTCTTCCATTTTCGAACTCCGTTCATTTGTCTTGCCGATCAAATCCTGCAAGGCGCGGTCGTTATCGCTATCTTTTTGCATCCACTCCGTTCTTTCATGAACCTGGAGTTTCAGCAAATACACAATCAGCCAGCCTGCGAAGCCGAGGCTTGCCAGCGTGCCGCCGAGGTCGGCGAGGGATTGGATCAGGTCTGTGTCCATTAGAGTTCAGGCCAAGTGATCGAAAAAGGGTTCGTTTGATCCTGTGGGATATCACGGAGTTTCTGGCGATAGTTTCTCAAATCAGATGCATCTTCTCCAGTCTCCATTGCTTTTGTCATCTGCCAGTCTGTTTCCTGGAGTTTCTGGTTCCGTTGGTTTCGGATTTTTTCCCACTCAAATCCGTTATCTGCTGTTTTTTCAGCATTCGTTTTTTCCGTCACTTCCCAGACTTGAGTCCATTGTCCATTATCTAAAACTGGAGTCTGTTCAATCAGACGTTGGGTCGATTCCGTATACGAAGGTTTTGCCGTGACCTGGATTTCTTTGACTCCAAAATCGTTCCGGATTGAGACGAAGTTAATTCCACCTGCGGGGAAACTTGTGTTCGGATTGTCCTTTCGGAGATAGTCCATGTTATAAGGGTATTTTTCTATTTTCCCGTCTGCAATTTTTGCATACGTCATGTCTGCCTTTTATGTTTTATCTGGATCCCATTCGTGAACATCTTCCGGGACTGCATGGAATGTGTTTTGGTTTAGGATTACTTGTTTCAGAGGTACAGAAAAATATTTTTCTAATGATGTAAAATCATCGATTTTATTTCCTGGGGGGATATGCTGTTGCCCTGGTTTATATCCAAGTACGCAAGGGACCATTTTTACGTTCATAGTTTTAAGTGCTTGGAGACGTTGATTTCCAACCGTACAAACAAAAAAACCGTCATCATTCTGATTAACCGCTGAAATCGGATTTTTCAACCCGTCTTTCATAATTGACTGAATTATTTTTTTTTGAAATTCTTTATGTTTTGGATGTTTGTTCCACCAACTCGGAGGACGAAAAACTCCGAATTGAAGTTTCTCAATTTCAATTTCAGCATATTTGATTTCCATTAAACTGTCTCTCGATAGCACCACTCCTCACGGACCAAGGTTTTTAACCCGATTCTTTTCATACATAGTTTATGTGATTCCTGAAATTTATCTGCCATTGAATCCAAAAATCGATGGAAATGTTCAATTGTCGGCTCCTTGCCTGAATCCATTAATTTTTCATTTTGCACAATGTAATCATGCAAATACTTGCGAGCAGATTGTGGGTGTACTCCAAACTGTTCCAAATATTCAGCCGATCCCCTTCCGATCATGCCTGTTGACATCATTTCCTGAAAAGAATTCCTGAAAGCCATTTTTATATGGTGCCGAATTTCGGCTTTTTCTGAGTCTTTTTCATCCCACTTTTCAGGGATATTATGCGTTTCTCGTATTTCCTCATATGCATCCTGATACATGCCGATTTCTTTAATAGCACCTTCAACATAGAGTCTGCTTCGTTCCATCCGAGCATTGATTTCATCGATCTGAATCAAAGACAATTCATCTGTTTTTTTCTGTAATTTTTTCAGACGGACATCATCTTTTTTAAGTTTAAAAAATGCCTCTTCCAATGCCGCTGATTTGCGTTCGATCTGGGCTAAAATTTGCCTCAGATGTCGATATGGTGAATCACCTGCAATGTTCAGCGTCATCAACTGTGATGTCGTTTGCGTGTTTTTCCGGCCTGCCGAATTTCTTGCTCGTTTGATTTCAGGCAATCGGGATTCAATTTTTTTTAAAGCATCATTATCGATCTTTAAAACAGATGGATTGTTAAGTATTAAATCCATTACATCCTTTCATGCGTCTGATGTTGCGGCTAGAGCGTCCCGTGCCACAGTGAGATCCCCAAAATTGCTTGCGTCTCCGAATGAGCTTATGGTTATGTAATCAATAATATCATCGTCCGTCCCATCATTCCCTCCACCAAATACACCTCGGTCCGTAGTTCCATTTGATGTCGCAGATAAATAGTGCCGTGCCACACTAAGATCCCCAAAATTGCTTGCGTTTCCGGTTGAGCTTATGGTGATGTAATCAATGACGTTATGTCTGCCGGCACTATCATCCCACCCTCCACCAAATACACCTCGGTCCGTAGTTCCATTTGATGTTGCGCCTGGACCTTCCCGTGACACTGTAAGATCTCCAAAATTGCTTGCGTCTCCGGTTGAGCTTATGGTGATGTAATCAATGACGTTTGAAGCCGATCCAGTATTCCCTCCACCAAATACACCTCGGTCCGTAGTTCCATTTGATGTTGCGGATACGTAGCGCCGTGACACTGTAAGATCTCCAAAATAGCTTGCGTCTCCGAATGAGCTTATGGTTATGTAATCAATGACATTTGTAATAGATCCTGTATACCCTCCACCAAATACACCTTGGTCCCTAGTTCCATTTGATGTTGCGGCTAGAGCGTCCCGTGCCACACTAAGATCCCCAAAATTGCTTGCGTCTCCGAATGAGCTTATGGTTATGTAATCAATGACATTTGAAACCGATCCAGTACTCCCTCCACCAAATACACCTCGGTCCGTAGTTCCATTTGATGTCGCGGCTGGGACGCTACGTGCCACACTAAGATCCCCAAAATTGCTTGCGTCTCCGAATGAGCTTATGGTTATGTAATCAATGACATTTGAAACCGATCCAGTATTCCCACCACCAAAAACGCCCCGAGCCGGCGCCCTCCCACCACTACTGGCACCCATTAACGAACGTAAAGAAGAAAATGCCATCAGATATCCATGTCAAGACCTGCTGTAAAACCAAACCATGTGGTTCCAGCATCAACCGTGATGAATGCAAAAATATCTACATCTCCCCCACCCGATGAAATTGTCGGAGCAGTTGAACTGGCCCACTGGACCGATCCAGGCCATGTGACTGTATTGCCACCACCTCCATCCTGCGTTAGGATTAACGTAAATGAACAACACGAACCTGATGCTGATGGGTTTGAAAACGTAAAAGTGCAATTATCATCCAGTGTCGCAGTAATCACATTGCCTGAAGTAATATCTATCGTTTCTGCAGAACCAGTAACGCCAATTGCATTTCCAGTTTCAGAGTAATCTTTGATGGTAGGGCGTTGCAGAATTTTATCTGACAAATTCGTGTTCCCAGACCCATCAAAAGTAAGTGCTACTACTCCACCAGAATCTTCAATGTTGTTTCCACCAACTTTAAAATCACCAGTGATTGAAACCAAACTTGTATCGCCTTCGACTAAAAGCTTTCCGCTTCCCACGTTAAAATCATCACCACTTGATGACCCGATTGATATGGTGATTTCCTGTCCATCATTGATCTCGATTTTTGCGGTTCCACCATTATTTTGCAAAACCAGATCGTTGCCCGTGTCCGGTTTTAAAATTCGATCTGCCATCAGACTACCTCGCGTATGTTAAAAGTCATATTTTGATATGATCCTGAATGATTTGCGCTCACCATTTCAGGCGCATCGATCATGTAAAAAAACCCTGAAAAATTAAACGCCTCGCTTTGATCTGATGCCAAATCATTCAGGATTTGTATTGGAAAAGGTTTTGAACGGTATGCATGATAAAAATCGATGATATTATTTGCCTGAGAAATCGACACAATCAAATTGCATGTAAAAATTTGAATCACGTTTTTTTGCGTTTCCTGATATCCGCCATTCTTCAAGGGTTTTCTGATTGAAAAATCCTGAAGTGCTTTTGAGATTCCAACCTGTGGATTTTCGATTTCAATCACTGAAGATGCTTGGAAAATACCAATTCTTACGGGATTTTTAACACTCGTGATCGTTGCATCGGCGACTGATCCTGAAAGTGTAATATCTGCCGCGCCTGTTCCATCACCAACGATTTGACTGACCTGATAATCTGATCCGCCAATTGTGATAATTGATCCAACATGAATATTGGAAAAATTAAAAATATTAATTGCATTTCCTGAAGAATCCTCAAAACGTCCGGTTGCGCCTGAGCTTTGATCCCATTGGTGTATTGCATTTCCTTCAACTGGAGACCCTTTTTGATCGGTTGATGATTCAAGCGTCAAGGTCGCAGTTCCTGCACCCAATGCGGAACCATCCCAATCGTTTTCGATGGTGTCATCTGAATCGCTCAACCCTAACTCAAGAATCACCAAATCTTCGCCACCATCACCAAGTGTTAAATTTGCCTCAAGCACTAACGTGTCCGGCCCTCCTGTAAGATAATCAGAAAGTGTGGTATTCGTTGTGATTGGTGATGTTAAAACGGTTCCGCTGAACGTTCCCCGCGTGTATGGTTGAAGGTTCGGTTTTTGTTTTGCGTCATTATTTTTATTGATCCATTTATTCGTTGAATAATTATTGATGTCTAAAACATCAATAATTGAAAGTGAATTATCCGTATCTGAAATATTCAAAGTCAATGAATCTGCCATCACTCCAGAAATAAAAATTGCCGACATCCCTGATGCTAAGGTCACGGAAATCGTTGCGCTTGAAGAATTTGCCATGAAACATTTACGCGGATTATCATCTGAAATATTATCAACCGAATAATCAGCAGAAAACTGAGTGCCTGATGATAGGCTTTGCGTGGTTATTTTATTAGAATCTAGAATTTTCATGATTGAACCAAATCGGTGATGGTTGCTTCGCCTTCAATGGAAGTTTCCATTGCGACTGAATCCCACTCGATTCCACGCACTTTCATATCGACATGAACCTGCTCTATTCTGCGATCAAATACGATACGGTCCCCTGGTCGCCATGTTGATTTGAGTCCTGCGATTTTTGCTTTTACAGTTGGTTTGATAAGCACATTTTTAATTTTTGTCAGCATCGTTGAGACATCACCCGATTGTGATGAATCATCTGCCAATGCATTCAATGAAATATCAGAACCACTTGCACCTAACGAAATTACACTCCCTAACCCTTGAGATCCCAAATCGGTTCCACTCCAGAAATAATCTGTATATTTTAAAGAAATATTTCTTATTTCTTTTGGTGCGCGGATTACGATTTCAATGATTTCAAAATCAGATAATGCATGGTAATAATCAGAACCTGTCCCAGGAACATCATCCTTATCGATCAGAAATAATGTTCGGTTTCCATCAGTCTGGTTGGGTGCAATATAAAATTGGTAATTAACACCAGGCATAACCGATGATAATAAATTCAAAATATCACTTTCTTGAGAAATGATGATCGTTGAATCCGGCGGAGTTCCAATCTTGTTTTTATCCACATTTGCAGTTTCCAAAACATATAAGGAATCGCTTGTGATTGTGTTCGTCATAATATGTGCAATTTGATCGGCAAAGTCACCAATCGTTGTCCCTGATGCAGTCATTGCCGGAGTTGTCGCCCACTTTGCACCCGTTCCTGAAACCGACCGTTTGCTCGAACTGGTATAATCGGCATTGTAACGTGCCGATCCTCCTGACATCGAGGAACCGACAGCATCATTAATCGCACTCCAGGCGTCCGGTGCGCGGGTCGTCCCGTCGATTTTAACGGTTCCGGTTGATGTTGTTAGATTCTGAAATCCGACTGCGGTTCCTGTAATACTATCAAACTGGCTTGCATCAATTAAAGGCACTGGCTGATCGTGGATTGCACCAAAAAAGAAATTGACTTGTTCATCATTCAAGTCAGAACCTGCTGGACCGATATTCAACCCGCTGGTCGTTCTGATGGGTTTTACACTCAATTTCATTTCATCATTTGCAATTGATTGTAAAAAAACCATACCTTCAAAAAGGTTGTATGCTTCATCGAATTTAATACCTATATAGTATGGCCCTGGCGTTGCTAAAATCGTTGTGTAACGCGACCCGCCGAATGGATGATCTGAATCATTTGGGCGGTTGACTAAGGTAATCCCGCCTGATGTCATTTGAACGAATCCGCCGCTTGTCGGCGCCATCTTGATTTTAGGTCGTCCAATGATGAATCCATGGTAAAACTTACCATTTGCCCCGACATGCGATTCGTCTGATAAATAGTAGTATACGGACCCTCCTGCCAATGGAAGATCCATCGTGATTTCTACTTCAAGCGGCCGCGGCATCGGTGTATAATGGGCTTTCTAACGCCGCGAATTGACCAAATGAATTCGCCCTTTCAACTACCTCGACGCGTAGGTCTGACATTGCTTGTGAGATTTTGCGTCCGGTCCCGTCATAAACATTTACGATTACATTAGAACCGACTTTATCATTAGGAACTATAGAACCTGTTCTTCCTGGTTGAAACAACTCAGGACCACGTTCCCCGACTAAATACGGTTGACCTGCCATAACATCACCGCCAGCTTGTTTCCCTGGAAAGCTTTCTCGCGCAATTAGATCTGCTTGAGCAATTGCCAGTCCGTAAATGGCCGCGGCCCCAATAGGACCAAAAATACCCAATTGGGCATACGCCTTAGAAGCCGCTTCCGCCGCGTTAATAAATACCATAGAAATTGCCGCCGCTTTATATAAACTGAACATTCCCTGAGATTCACCTTTTAAAACCCCACTCATGCCAGCAACGATTGCAATGGTTGATTTTGCCGTTGCCTTTTCAAGTTTTAATTTTGCCGCGGCGGCGTCGTCTTCTTCTTTTCTTCTGTTTTTAACAAAAGCGCTATACTCTTTGAATTCATCAAGCCACAACTGTTTTTGTTCTTGAATCCTTAATCTTTCTGATTCCAGTTTTTGTGCATTTGATTCTTCAAGTTTTAATGCACTTTCTTCATACATTGTAATCCCCTCGGCATACATTTGATGTTGTGAAGCAAGGACATCATTTTGGTAACCGATTTCTTGTGTAGCTTCTCTAATCTTTTCTGTTTTTGCTTTTAATGCTTGTGCTGTTTTCCTTGCTGAAGCTTCAGCTTTTTGTTCAGCTAACATTTGTTTTTTAAGCGCACTTGCTAACGGTGCAAGTTGATCAATCTGCTTTTGGGTTGTTCTTATCGTTTCTTTTTTTGATTTTGTTACAACTTTTATGTCTTTACCTAAAATATTAAAAACGAATGATACATCTTCTGCCGCATTACGTTCCAAAACCAAAGCATTGATTTGACTTTGAATCAATTGGTGTTGCTCTTTCAAAGGCATTGTCATGCGTTCCGTCATTTCAAAAAACGGATTAAGTCCTTGATTGACTAATTCAACCAATGGAGTCAGCAACCCCTTTGCCGCTTGCGCCATTATATTAAGACGATCATTAAATTGTTCTGACGCCTTAATTGCCTTATCGTTAATAATTCCGCCAACTGATTCCAATTGGTTTCCCATTGCGTCAATTGCTCCGCTTCCTTGCTGAAGCATATTAACCATCTTGACACCTTCAGAATCGAATAATTTAAAAGCGAGTTTTACTTTTTGGGTCTGGTCTGTGGTATTTGCGAAAGCATCGGCAACCTCTCGCAATAAGATTGAATTAGACTTCAATGTGCCATCGTTATTTCTGACAGCAATTCCCATTTCATCAAGAGCCGCTTTTGCAACCCCGGTCCCTTCTGCAGCTTCCGCCGTTCTGCGTGTGAATCTCTGCAATGCCATATCAAAGGTTGAAACCTCGACGCCACTTTGCTCGGCGGCAAAACGGAATTTTTGCAAATCTTCAG